>Ga0325405_1004777_pt1 | contig 13774 bp, 7 predicted proteins | sample PopdelMetagenome_21_FD_205663 | JGI IMG/M metagenome (GOLD analysis project Ga0325405, IMG submission 205663) | Populus deltoides microbial communities from Bellville, Georgia, United States - Xylem-Control-R2 | ecosystem: Host-associated > Plants > Phyllosphere > Stem > Wood/Secondary xylem... | reverse complement strand
TTGCTTTTTCCTTATCATTTTTTTATTAAAATTTTTTATCTATCAAATTTGGTCCTCATTCTTTTGATTGTTACTTATTTTATTTGAAATAATTTATGAAATGTTAATTATTATTATTTTAATTTCTTCATCTTTTATTTTTTTAAAATTTTTTAGATTTGATCTCTATTATTTTGATTATTATTTATTTTATTTGATATAATTTATGAAATTATATATTTTTTCAATTTCATTTTCATTCAACTTTTTAATTTGTAAGATTTGTTCCTCATTATTTTAATAAACTTGAGAAAAATAAAACATTAATAAGTTATTTTCTAGCTTATTTTTCATGACATAACCAAACACTGAAAAATATTTTCTAATTTATTTTTCATTACACTACCAAACATCAAAAAATACTTTTTTAAAATTTACTTTTTTAAAATTTATTTTTTAAAAAAACTACTTTCTAACAAAAATAAAAAAAACTTAATACTCCTACGGAGGTTTCAGAGGAATCTTGAAATGCTATCAATCCCTTTTTTTTGCCTTGACATTCCAAAAGATATCATGGTCGCCGCCTCGTAATAAAATCACATACTCGCATGACATCTCATTAATAATAATAATGTAAGTCATAAATATTATTTTAAGTGTCGATATTTATGTCATTATTATGGTCAGAGGGTCAAAAACGCGTACTCAACCATGTCAGTAAATACATTAACGCGTAACGGAGTGGCCTAGCATCGTTGCAGTGTTTCCTGTTCGTAAGACATTTTTCGAATAAATCAATTCATTTGGACCCTCAGATCCTTTCTTTTTCTTATTCAAAGATCAAACCCTTGTCTCATGGAGGTTTTTTTCGAGAGATCTGATGAGAGAGAGAGAGAGTCGCCGGTGAGAGGAGAGAGAGTCTCCGAGATGTACTAGAGTGCGGACATTAGCATGTTAAGCCCGTGCAGCTGAAGCATGTGGATCGCTTGATTACTTCTGAATTGATCATGCGGCTGTGGTTAGCTTTATTTAAAAGTTGATCGGACGGACTTGATGGATAGATATTGGCTTCGGTGTGATAAGATGCACAGGATTTTAGGTACACGTAGTGATGTGGCTAAATTAGATCACAAGGCAGATTTGTTTAAGGGTTGAGATGGATTTCGGTTTTCATCCAGTGTGGTACGCAGTATTAGATTAGATCTAATCAAGGGTATTTAACTAAAATACTATTAAATCTAACCATCAGGATATTTTTAATATTTTTTGAATTTTTTTTTAAAAAATAATATCTTACTCGCGGAAGAAAAAAATATGAATAGTATTAACATCGGTAATCATCTCTTCTTTTTTTCTTTGAATATTTTCATTGGATATTATAGCCAATGGTGAGGGGACACAGACTCTAGCTATCCTGCAGAAAAATTTCACCCATCTCACCTACATCAACTACTATAATAAAAACTTTACATCATTAATTTTGTTTTATTACATTTAAAAATAAATATATATGGGTAAGACTAAAAACTTAAATATAAATTAAAAAATCATTGTTTCAACTACTAAAAATCAATTTTAATTATTAAAAATAATGACATGTGATCTTTTTATATGAAGAATTCATATCTGATATGTCAATCTCATATTGTGTGCAAATAAATTACACATGTATAAGGAGAATTAAATTCAGTATCTCTCAAAATTCAAAGTAATGTTTTTATTAGTTGGTAAAAAATAGGATATAATTAAATCAATTGTCAAGTTCATAAGTAGGAGTTCTCCATCTTTTTAAAGAAGACAATATTTTTTTTTTATCTAATAAAAAATAGACTATTCATATCTAAACTTAATGAAAAATATTCAATTTTATCAATTAGGATTTCACTAGTATCTTATTTAGGTTATTTGCTAATAAAATTTTTATCTTCCCAATTATTATTTATCTTCCCTATTTTGTAAGAGAATTTATTGTAAAAGCTCATAAATTACTGTATAAAATAATTAAATTTTAATAAATGTATTAACAAGATTTAGTTAATGGATGTCACGATATAACTGGTTAGTTTTTTAAATTTTAACCGAACCAAGATTAATATATTTAATAACATCTTGCTTTTAATACCATAATATATATCACTAAAATCTTTTAGTTTATGTACGTGAAATCCAAAATGAATTTATATTTTTAAAAATATTAAAGATAAAGGAAAGAATATAATTTAATTATTTTTGTTGGAGTTCTCCCTGAAAAATATTCTTATCAATTTGTTGGATAAAAGATAAATTATTTATATAAAAACTTAATAAAAAAATTCAATATTTAAATTAGGTTTTTACTAAGTTATGCGTTTTGGTTATTTGCTAAAAATTATTTTGCAATCCTAAATAATATTAGATGGGAATACTAATGTCGATGGCTTTTTGATGGAATACATTTGAGGAAATTTAATTAAAACCCATTAGAGCACTAAAAAAAACTGAACTTATTCAAACCATTAATATATGTGTGAATTAGAGTTTTGTACATTGAAGGTTATGATTTATTTTTTTATCCAGGCTGCAACCCACCTAAGCCTTGTATACCTCTTCACCCTTGAATGCTATCAATCCTATTTTTTTGCCTTGACATTCCAAAAGATATCATGGTCTCCACCTCGTAATAAAATCACATGCTCACATGACATCTCATTAATAATAATGTAAGTCATAAATATTATTTTAAGTGTCGATATTTATGTCATTATTATGGTAACGAGAATAGCATTACCCTCCAAAGCATGCTAGTTTGCCCATTTTTCTCTGCATGCGCTACAATTTGCTAATTATTTTTACTAACTGTGCTATTTCAAAATAAACATTTATAAAAATCTTCTCCGAATTGAAGTAATGGCTTTAATCACCCCTATAGGCATTAGGAATGTGGGAAGTAGTAGAAAAGAGGGAGAGAATTCAACACACTTTTCAACAAACATATACGCCCTGCTATACTTAAAAGCTTGCCTTTCCGATTTCCTAACCTTGATATGATCCTTCAAGGTAGCTGGTGAAATGTTCAAGGAGTAGAAATGTACTGTAAGTCCATGTTTTTTGAAGTTCTTGCTAAAAGAACAACAAGAAGAGATAAAAGATAAAACTTTTGTATTATCCTTGTTTTGTACTCACTATATGCTGAAGAACAATGAAAGGTGATGGATTAGTTTAGTCCTGTCCAATTCTCTATGTTGTTAGCGGGAATTTTCAGACTAATTTGGAGAGAGGACTCTTTTAGAGCTCCCATTTCACTTGAGATTCTGACAACGAATCTCAATTTAAATTCACTAAAATGGGGCTGGCTAAGTGGTAAAACAAAGACAACTGAATTAAAACCCAGCCTGGCCCAAGTCCCTCAATATTTTTGTTTCTTTTCGTTGTTATATTTTTATTCTCTTTTTATTATTATGCCTTATCCAGACGCAAATATATATTCTTAATTTTTTCTAACTATTAAGATAATTTCGAAACCTTGAGAGATAATTGGTTTCTAGGTTGATAACCTTTTTGGGTTTGCACCAGTGGAAGGCCTAGGAACGTTGTAGTAAGATAATTGGTGGCTAAGAAAATCACTGTGGCTATAGCCTATTCCTCTAATGTACCCCGATGTGCAAGCTCTTTGAAACAATACTGACAATCCTTCCACTGCTATATCAAATAAAAAAAAAACAGAGACAGTTGATCACCCTGCCGTAAATCTCATTCCATTCTGAACTCTTGGCTTGGAGAACCATTATCCAGGATAGCAAGTTTTGAACCTGAGATGCATTCATGGATTAGTGATCTCCATTTTCTCCCAAAGTTCATATATATAATTCATCACCTCTTCTAAGTAATCCCTAAGCACTGAGTCAAAGGCCTTATGGAAGTCGACTTTCAACATGAATCCATGAATCCCTTTCTTCTTTACACCATGGACAATCTCATTGGCTATCATGAAACAATCTAAGATCTGTCTTCCTGCTATAAAAGCTGTCTTATTAGAACTAATAATGCAAGGAATAGCTTTTTTCAACCTGGATGACTGAACTTTAGAAACAATTTGTATAAAATATGCACCAGACTAATTGGTCTATACCATGAAAATCCGGTAGGTAGCTTGGATTTCGGTAGAAGAGCAATATAAGAAGTGGTGACATCCTTTGGAAGCTTAGCATGCCTGAAGAATTCATTCACCATCTGAAAATTTTCTTTTTCTAGATAGTCCCATGCTTTTTTATAGAAAGTGAAAGTAAATCCATCTGGTCCGAAACCTTTGACCCATCACAGACCCAAACAACTTGTTTTACTTCCTCTGTAGTTGCATCCTTCTCAAGCCAAATGGATTGCATCCTTCTCCTCTAGCATATTTATTGTACAAACCAAGTTAGCCTGAAAAATAATAAGATAAAAGTGTGGAAAATATTTGTTTTTATTAAAATTGTGTGTGGGTACACCGTAAATTCTTTACAAAATAATACTTGAAGAATTGAATCTTCATGAGTAAGAGATTTGGTGCTTTGCAAGAACATGCAAGTAAAAGCAGATCTTGATATGATTTCCAAACCAACGGTTGATAATCCAATTAATGCTGGATACTTCATCTAATGCACCCTATTTGCTTCTGATTCCCTTCATCTGCGCATGGTGTTGGCTGCTATAGAAAACGCGTTTACTCGTCTTGTAACGACAACGAAGGGGACAAAAGAAGAATGTAGTAGGAAGGGAATTGATACAAATGAAGGTAATAAATTACATGATTCATGACATTCACCAAGTTCAATATCTAAAATGATGCTTTGGACGGAATATCTAACATAGGCAATAACACCTCTTTAGGGGAGGGGGGTGCTATTGCCAGCTGAGCCACTGGCCCATTGGCGATGACTTGATTATTGAATATTACATCTTGTCCAACAAGTTGTTTTTCACATGACGGCCCACTGGCCCAGTGGCATTAATTTATATGGTTAGGTCCAGCGCAACGAGGAACATAAGAACAAATAATAATGACGTTTGCAGGATGCAAAACTTGTCTGCTAGCTTTACAATCATGTATGCTAATTATATATCACTGATGATTGACGAGGAGCTGATAATTTATCAACACTCCATTAACTATTGTAGTCACACACAAGTCAATCACAAGTCATCCCACTCGAAGACTTTAGGATAGGGCCAATAATTTAAACCATTAAAGGTGCAATCACGAGAGAAAAAAATGCAAAAGTGCAAAACCATGGCTAATAATTTATTCGGTATTATTGAAGTTTTCTATATTTTTTTTTATAGTAATAACCTTTTAATTAAAACAAAACTTTGAAAAATAAAATTTAAACATTTTATGTGTCTCCCACTAGATCAAATGGAGGGATAGAACTCAGACAAATGCATCCAATAAACATTTGGAAAGCTATTTACACATTTGGCCTCAGGTCCATGCACAGTGACATTATATAATGCATCCATTATAGAGGCTGAATACATTTTCTTCGATATTTTGCCATTGTTGACGACAGTTGACGTTTTGGTCTTCTTGGCTTGGAATTCAAGCACAGTGACATTTTCTTTGATTTTTCAGATTTGGAATTTGCATCCATTATTGTGCTTTATATTTCTAAATGGCATACCACAAAAGTAAGGTTGTGTATAAGGAATATATAATATAACCTTGAATTGTAAATTTAAATCATAAAATTATAAGGAAAATATTTTAATTAATTATATATTAACAATTTCAGTAAAGTAGTAATTAATAATATAACATAATTAAAACAAAAATAAAATAAACAATAAAAAAGTTCAAACACTTTATTTTTTTTCACATTGATTCCTCTATTTTTTGAACAAATTGACTGACTTACTTCATCATTTACAAAAAAAAAAAAAACGAGTCCCTACAAATTTTGATAGGTCATTTAACATTAATTACTCTAAGAGTCAAGCATGCCAATTTACAACTTTTATTCTATATATTTGACAACTAAAACAAAGGAATTTGCCTATTGATATGTTAACAGTTTTTTTATTTTACAAAAATAAAACCCACAGATAACTCGTATCGTTAAAAAAATTATAATAATTATAGTCAATGTCGCGGGGGGCGCGACGTCGTCTGGCGACGGTGGAGGCTCGTGTTGTGCCTCCTGATGAGGGGTGTTGTGTGTTGGGAAGGGTTTTTGGATTTAATCATAAAATTATGATTAATGTTTAGGAGTCGCCACCTAGTATTATGGTCACTAGGAACCTATGGTCTGCGAGAGTCTGGGTAAGGGACTGGTTGTGCAAGGGAAAGACGCATCACCCCCAATGCACCTTACCTAAGGTAAGCTGCATTGTTGTTTGATTGTTTTTCTAAGTCGGGTTTCTATTCGTTGGTCTTTTCTAAGGCTCAAGGCAGATTTCTCTTCATGAGAGAGTCTCTACCTTATCGGGGTAAATCCTAACAGTTTTAAAGTCTGAATTTTAGCATCACATTTTTACACTTGTATCTTTAATACTTGAAGGTGTACTTTATCATGTAATTTTACACCCCACAAATATTAAAGTCTACAACCTAAAAAAAAAGATTGGAAAAAGATTTTTGACATGTTGGTCAAATCCTAATGGATAATCATAAACTGGTTACGATATTCATTTTTTGATTTTTTTAAACATGAAAAAGATGCAATTTTTTTTTTGTTTATGAAAAATATGCTTGAAATTTTTTAGAATTTGGTCGTATGCAACAAAATATTTTTTTTTATCTTTTTGAAAAAAGAGCTTCTTTTTTTATGAAAAATTTTGAAGAAAACTGGGTATTTTAATACCGGATTTGTATTTTACAGTGTCAATATACAACCCGATATTATGCAAAATTGGTAGAAAAATATTTGAGAAAATCACAACTTTTTTGAAAGGATTTTTGAAAAATTTTAATTATTTTTATATGTATTAATTAATTAAATATTATTTAAATAGGTGGGCTGGGCCAAACACAGACCTAAAAACAGGTGGGCTGGCATGGGCCTAAAAAGGTTGGGCCGAACTCAGCCCAACATGCTGCCTTTTATTTTGGGGACGGGCTGGACCCAGACCAGCCAACTGGGCTGGGCTAGAACAGGTCCAGCCCAAAGCAACTTAGTCACTGGCAGCCCAGTGACTAAGTTGCACGAAACAGTGCAACGTGAATTATAATTCACGTTGCACTGTTCACGTGCAGCGATAACAGACAGAGAAGGGAGGGAGAAGAAGAAAGGAGGAGGGAGGCTTACCTGGCGTTAAGGGAGCTGGCGTCCTGACCGGTGGTGCACGGTGTGGCTGCTGTGGTGAGGAGGGTGGCTGGCTCTGGTCACCGCTGGAAGAGGAAGAAAACAGAGGCCTGCGAAGGAGAAGGGAAGCTCACGGTTGGAGCTGTCGGAGTGGTTGAGGAGAGAGCTGCTACCCTGGCTGTCTTTGGGAAGGAAAAGAGCTTTTGGGCAAGGTGGTGGCCGCTGCTTCTGCTGTTGCCGCTGTTGCCGAGGTCACAATGGCAGTTAAGGAAATTTTTACAGAGGAGAGAGAGAGAGAGAAGTGGTGCAACCATCACGTGAGATGGTTTGATGGCTACTGGAGGTGGGGATGATGGAGAGGAGACGGGTGATGAAGATGGCGGTGGCTGAAAGCCACGGTGGAGAGAGAAGGCAGAGAAGTGGTCGGTTGCAGGAAAAATGGGCAGGGAAGGCTGGTTTTCGGCCAACTTTGAGTTCGATTTTCTTCTCCCTCAGAACGTGAAATCTGCTCCTATTTCTAGGGGTGGAAGAGGGTAATCTTGTCTTCACAGGAGAATAAATACCAGCCCTTGATTCGATTGGGAAGGATCCCAACCATTGGCTCAAAGTAGGCATGGTGCACTGTCAATTTGCAGCTGCAGGCTGCCTGAGGTGGCCTATTTGGAGTGGTACCACGTCCGTTTATATGCCAGTGAGCTGATGATGAACATACCCAGACGTAGAGGGATGTCTGGTGATCAGTTTCGTGCACAGTTTGGCAAATTTGGTGGACGTTAAGTGCATTAAATGCACCTGCAAAGGAGGTGACCGGACCAGATTTTCTGGAAAAATAAGGAAGATAATGAATAGTGACCAGACGACGCGTCGTCTGGTCCCTTTTTAAAGAAAAACGGTGCCGTTTTGGCCTGAATTAGGGATTTTAACAGATTTTCAATTTAGTCCTCCAGCTTTCAATATCTTGCAATTGAACCCCTAATTGTCCCTAAACTTTTGATTTAATACAATTAAGTCCCTGATGAACTTCAATTGGAACCCCAAAGTTACGCGTCTATTGCAATATGATCCTTGGTCTCGGATCTTGTCAATTTAACCCCTAATTGACCATTAAACTTTTAATTTCTTCAATTTGGTCCCCGGTTTTTGTCAATTAGGCCCCTATAATCCGGCGCCTTTTACAAATTGGTCTCTGGCTGCGAATTTCTTCAATTTAACCCCTAATTGACCCCAAAACTTTAATTTTCTTGCAATTTGGCCCTTAATTTCAATCAAATAACGTGGTAAAAATTAAATTTGTCTCTTAAAATTCCAATCTTCTCAATTAAGTCCAAATTAGGCTCCTAAACTTAATTTTTCACCAATTAAGCCCTCAAATTAATTTGACCTGCTTAAAGTATAATTAAGTCCTTGCACCTAATTAAATCCTTCAATTGGACCTAAATTAATTCTTAAACATAATTAAAATTTAATTTGGCCCATGATTAAATCAAATTGGCCTATTAAAAATTTAATTATGTCATTGGACTTAATTTTTATGCAAATTCGTCCAATAACCATTTAATTTGACCTTGAACTTGCATTTTTTCTTCACTTTTGGGCATAATGAGGTACAATTAGGCCTTGAATTTCCTCCAAAAATTGCAGCTTGATTTCCCGGCCTGCTTTCTCCACGTTGCCAGCCTTTATTTTATTTTTTGATTTTTATTTTGAAATAAATAAATAGATAAAATAAATAAATAAATAAATAAATAAATTTTTGAGGAATAACATAGAATTGGGTTATGACAATCAAAATCAAACCCTTGATTATCAGATTGTATAAATTTTGTAAGATATAAATTTGGAACAATGAAAATACTAATATACAAATTACCAGATAACATAATTTTATACGTCTTTCAAACTCGTAAAATCGGTTTGAGTTTATAAATTTGATCGAGTTTAAATGAGTTTCATTGATTTTAAATGAATTTAATCAATTTTACTAATGTTTAAATTTTAGTTTAATTTTACATATTAGATATATATTAATTGTATAATTTTACGAGAGTCACATCATGATTTTAACAACCATTAATTTTTTTGCTAACAAAACTTTGATAAATAAAATTAATGGTTGTTAAAATCATGAAAGGCAAAGAAACAGCTCTTAAAGAAAAAAAGCAAATCAAGAACGTCATAAATGATAATAGGCAGATGAAGTCAAGATAAGGTTCTGTTGGCAAAAGAAAAGGCAAAGCAAAGCAGAACAATCCAACAAACTTACAGCTCAGCGAGTGATTTGTGACTATTAGTCTGGCTGTCATTCTACAGTCATGGGTGAAACAATCAGGCAGAAAATAGACTGCTCTGGCGACCTTTTCTTCTTCTTTTTATTTTATCATTCTTTCTTTCTTCTTCTTCTTCTTTTTTTACTTTAGAGCAATTTTCTTAGAATCTCTGACTATTATGTTTCCGGAACAGTTTGTAGGATATGAACCTAACCCCACAAATTGAGGTGACTGTCAAATAACATTCATATGCTTTGCGTAAGGATCATTCAGTAAAGATGCAATGCTTTTCATCGGTTTTCCTTTGGGTGTATATTCATTTCCATCTTGTATAGGAGATCTCTAACTGATAAATTGGTGTGTAGGTATTTTCAATACTCAACTTGTCAAGTGACTTGTTGAAGATTTTACTTGAGGTTTTTCTGTTAGTTTATCTGCTAAACAGTCTTCAAATATTACTGAAGGGAGTGAATCATCACATCTTTCAATCCTGCCATGGAAAATGGCTTTGACAATGGAAGCCATTGAATTATGAAGCCATTATGTTAAATAATATTCGTTACCAGTATATCTTAATCGATTTATTTGACATCTACCTCCAGAGTCGTGTCACAAGACGTGATGAAGATAAATTCAACATAGCTAAAAAAGCTGTATTTTTTTAGAAATAAAATATATTATGATACCTTTTTATCCTTAATTTAAATCATTGAATTTTTTTATACATTTATTCTTTTTTTTGTTTTATTGAATAAATAACGTAAAAATATATTAATAAAAAATAAGGAATTATATTTTAGATTTATTTATAAATAATTTTATCTCTATATAACTAAATAGAAAAATCTAAAATGCAAAGTCATATATATTAATATATGCAATATTTGTCTTTCAACTTTTATAATTTAGTATTTAGCTATCGTTATTAGCTTTTTATAATATTTTTCAGTAAGTTTTGTTTTGTTTTTCCTCATAGTTTCTTGCACACTTAATTTCAAAGACAAACCTCAAATTTATCATTCTAGAATACTCTCGATTAGGCATTTGAAATACATTTTGTATAAATTATATAATTAAAGAATTTTTATTTTTCAATTGTACCATTCAATTTAATATATAATTAACGAAAAAGTTAAGTATTTGGGCGCTCCTCACATAATCATCACCAGAGAAGGAAATTAAAAGGGAATTTTTCTTCAATTTCTTAACAAGACAAGTCACAAGCTTCACATGAGATCAAAATATAAAATTCCAAGTCTTTTAATTAAATAGTATTCATAATTATTCGTTCACATGTCATTCTGGCATCCAGTATTAAAAGATAAGACACATATCGAGACTATTTGATCTAATCAAAAGTTTGAGGATCAAATTTGATATAATCAACAAATAATATGACATTTCTAAATTTTTCACAATTTCCAGAAAGTGTTTTCCGCCCAAATTTTTCAGAAAAACACTTTCCTGGAAACCAAGTCAAATTTTCCTTTAATTGGAAAATGTTTTCTGTTGACAAACTTTTTTAATGATAAACAAACACAAAAAAATTTGAAAAATAATTTTTCAGAAACTACTTTCCAAAAACAAACATAGTCTAAGTGCTATGTGTGCCTAACTCCCATACCATGGTAGAGCATTTGCCATTTAGCTCAAAGTTTAAGCTTCTCGGTACAAGGCCACTTCATAAAGCAACACCAAACACAAGCACAATCAAAGTGGATTTTCTATGCTACCACAACAAACTTCACTCTCGCAAACTGGTGCCTCTGTGAGTCATGGAGTACTCTGCCAGGCAAAACGTTGTGGTATGAATTTCTAGTAAGACTAATTGTTGTTTAATTTAAGTTTTTTGAAACATTGCTCAACGGCACATCAGTAATTTTCCATATTACATTAAATTTTTTCCAAGTAATTTCAATAAAATAAATAAGCTTTTCATCTTGACTTTCTGGGCAGTGGTTTGATTCTGAGGGAGATCAATTCTCCAACAAATAATTCAGTCAGTTTTTAACTTTTATACAGATATAATGTTGATAATTATAGTTTATATGGTGTTAGATAATTGTATCACTCAAATCATAGTATAAATCTCAAACTAGAGGGGTTAGACTATGTGGATCGGCTTCGTGAAGTCAGTCCAGTAAGGGGCTAACTTTTCAGCAACCTAGCAGTAGCACTAGTTATAAGGCGAGCAAGAGTCGGGGAATACCTGGACCAATTGTATGCAGCATTTCCTTCTGACAGTAAGCCTTCCTTTCCAGTAGAGACAGTTGCTTTCTCCAAGTGTCTTATGTTTATAGATGACCTAGCCGATGTGACAATCATCAATATTGACAACCAATCCTTGCGAAACTCCTGCTTAGAAAAGACATACCATGATATTGTTATTGGTGCTCTTATGAAGAAGCCAATTCTGGAAAACAATGGTAGAAGAAAATGGCAACAACAGAAAAAATTGTTCAAGGAATTCACAGAACCCATGATAAGAAGGAAACATACTTACAAGCCAAGCATAAATGCAAGAGTAATGATTTGTAAAATGAATATGTAACGAATAGAAACATAAAAAAAACAGCCATAAAGTTTACTAAATTACCACTGCTGCCATTGTTTCCATTCTTTATAAATTTGTTAAAAGTTTTTCCTTAAACATAGCATTACTCTGAATGCAATACCGCTGACTTCACCATGGTTTCTTTCAAGTCAGAGCTAAGAGGACCAACAGAGATTATCATTCTGTTGGTTTCCTTCAAACAATTGTTGGGATTTGCCATTATTGGGCAACCTACCCTAAGAAGTAGGGTTACCATTTGTCAATGGTAGTTGCACCCACCATTGACAAATGTATCAACCCATGTGCAGCTGTTATTGTTGAAGAAGAGAAGCCACCATACTTGCCTATTTATAGGCATACGTGAGAGAGCAAAGTGTAAGAGAGTGGTGAGAAATGTAGAGAACAAGAGAGAAAGAGAGCTGCAATGGCAGCAGCCTTGCTGCCATTGCAGTGCAGCAAGAGAGCTGGGAGTAGAGTTTGAGTGAAGTGATCCTCCTTCTCCTCCATGTATTTGTTTTGTATCCTTTATCTAATCTCTAATAAAATGGAATCTCTCCCGTGGATGTAGGCGGTTTTGCCGAACCACGTTAAATATTGTGTCAGTGTGCTTTACTCTCCGTTGAGCAACTATCAGTACACCACCGGTCCGCGCATGGGGAGTAGGAATCCCCAACAACAATACCCCCGGATTATCATTCTGTCGGTCCCAATCATATATGTCTTTTAAATACAAATGAGAAATCCTTGTGTGATGGAGAAATTTCTTGACATTATAGCGATAAGCACTTGAAAAATCACAAGTGCATAAAATCTTATCATACTCAGTGATACTAATTTAATGCATTTAAGAGAAATTTCTTTTTCATAGGATTTGAGTTAGATAAATGAAATATATTTTTAAAATAGATTAAAAAAACAAAAGTTACTATATTCTCGAACACCCATTCCGTCCTAATTTTTTTCCTTTTTATAATGGATTAAATTGAGATATTGACAAAAAAAAAAAAACTTGCTTACATCTAAACTGTCCAAAATGCATCGTGTTTTCAATTATATTTGATTGATTGAAATGTTATCTCACAATATTTATAATTTTTTTAAGTCTGAATCCAAATTAATTAATAAAATTCAACAAGTAAACAAGATAATCTCATTATTTATGTTGATCTACATGGTGTGCCTTTTCTCCAACCACTATAATTCTTTTGGAAAAAGAATTGGAGTACGTCGACATTGGATGTATGGTGGTTTAGGACTGTTAAATAATATTTATGTAGTCTTATTTATTAAGAGTAGAATAGTACTTTCAGTTTGACCTATATATACTTTATTTGTATTTAGGTTAAGACAATGCATTCATAATATACATATTATTTAGAATTCTAGCCTCCTTTTCTCTATTTGATCTCAATTAATTTAACATGGTATCAGAGCTGGTTTTATGAAACGAGGCTTAATCCCAAGCACAAGTTCGCGGATCCAACTTGGCTTAATTTCACAAATTTTTTGGAGTGAGATTTTGTCTTCCGCTTCTGCAAAATTTGGTATTTCGTCAGTTTCTGCAATTATTTTGGTATTTTGTCTACCCTTCAGCTTTTGCAATTTGGTATTTGTGTTCAGTTTCTGCAAATTGGTTTTGTGTTTTGGAGTAATCGTATAATTTTGAGAAGATATTTGTTTAGTTTCTGCAATCTCTGTTCAGTTTCTGCAATTTG
>Ga0325405_1004774_pt1 | contig 13778 bp, 4 predicted proteins | sample PopdelMetagenome_21_FD_205663 | JGI IMG/M metagenome (GOLD analysis project Ga0325405, IMG submission 205663) | Populus deltoides microbial communities from Bellville, Georgia, United States - Xylem-Control-R2 | ecosystem: Host-associated > Plants > Phyllosphere > Stem > Wood/Secondary xylem... | reverse complement strand
TTTTTTTTCTTTTGTCATTTGTTTTTAAGAGACACTTGTGTATTGTCTTTTAATATTCAATTACACTTGTACAAGTTTTTTTTATAAAAGAATATTATAACATGCAATAATTAAGTAACTGCTGGATTTACGGAGTGACTTTGCCTAATTGATTAATTTGATTGTGGTGACAGCATGAGTTCCTTCGCCGTTCATGCCGGTGTTGATGAAGATTCTATATTATCATTATTCCAGAGAGTTGTCTTTAAAGTTTAAACTGAAAAAATCTCATGTTTGGGACAGTTTATTCTCAAATAACAAGCATGCTGCTCCACGATGTTCAGTGCAAAGTTAGCATATCGAAATGCCATCAATTTCATTTGATTTTTAGGCCCAGAAGATGGATAGTGTTAGAGAAAACGGATTGCATAGTTGCTGGGGAGGAAGATGGAGGACATCCCTTTACCGTAGCCTCTTTAACAACCCATTCTGCTAAAAATGCAGCGTAAAAGAGAGGACATCGTGCTTATAGCATCGTTACTCGTAGTGTCCATCGCCCAAGGACTTCTGGGAAGAACAGAACTTGAAACTGATCATCTGTTGACTGACAATTCAATAAATGTAAAAATAAAATAAAATTATTAACTTATTTATTTAACTTGTTGAAGTTCAAATAATTTTTTTTATTAACACAAAATAATAAACATGTAAATTAATATGTTTCTTGATATGAGTAAAAATATAATTGTGAATTGAAAAATTAATACTTATATATAATAAATTAAAACGAGGATCAAATGCATTGATAAAGATATATATGACCTTAAGTTAATTTTTAACTAATTAGAAAAATGAAATAACACTGTGAATGCATTTTACTATATCATAATTCTCTTAATCGAGAAATATAAAGATATTATTTATATAAAACAAAATAAATATTAAAATGTATAAACCAATAAATTAATAAAAAAGTTGCTAATGGCTATGAAATTCTAAAATAAAAAGATAATCATTCCCATGAAAATAAAAAATAAATAAATATGATATTTAATCCAAACTTTTCACTTTGTTGCATACAATTTTTTTTAACTTTAAAGGTCATTGTTTCTTACCAAGAATAAATAATTTCTAAGAATAAAGTGTATTTATATAAAATATTAAAAATATTATAGATTAATTAGAATAATCTCTTCAAAAAATTAAATATATACAAAATAATTAAAAAACAACTGCTATTTAAAAAAAACTAAATAAAAAATCTATAAAATCAGAGAGAATGGATATTGTTTTAAATATAAATTAAAAAATACGTATTAAAATATTGTATCAATTACAAAAAAAAAAAACACAATTAGAAATATAAAAGGAAAGAGTTTAGGTGTTGTCGGGTTTGGAAAGTCAAGTCGGTGCATTTTGTCAACTTTGAAAAAAAACGAATGACATATCATTTGTCCCATTAACAAAGAAAAAAATTAAGGCTCACATCTATAGGCCTACAAGTGTAGAGTAGTAAATATTTTAAATTTCAAGAATAATTAGAGTTCATTTCTACGGTGTTTTACAATTTTCTTTTAGTATATTATACTATATTTTTTTGTACGTGCTATGTTGCAAGTCAAGTCAAGTTTTTACTAACGTAAAAAAAATGCCCAAGTAATGATAACTTAAGTCAATCCAGGTTAACTTGATTGACACGTGACACGATATATAAGATTAGGATAACCTTATAGAAAAAAATGAAAAAAATCACAAAGTTCAAGGTCTAATAACCCAATGTTAAATGATAAAATTAAAAAAAAGAACTATTTTAAAAAAAGTCAAAGAAAAAAACCTGATATTAGGGTAAAAAATAACCTAGAAAAAATAAAAGAAATAAATAAATAGGAGAAGAACTTTGAATTTTGGCTGGCCCAACATATATTTCAAGGAAAGGAGGGAAAAAACTTCATTGGCACTAAAACGTCATGAATTTTACTAAACACGAGACCACTTGACTCTTCAGACAACACGATAGATGGGCTTTTTTGCCAACGAAAGGTGTGGGGGTGTCTACTCGATGATGCATGTGTTTCATGAACCATCTATCTTTTAATGAATATTTTATTTGTTAAAAGACTAATTTGCCTCTAATTCAGACAAATTATAATGAAATAACGGCAATCAAAATACCAAAAAAAAAAAAACTCCTGAATGCCTTGTTTAATTTTAAAGGAAATGAAATAGTTCTATTGTTTTTTTAATAGTGAACGACGTAAAAGCCCCTTTTAATCTGTTATGTTTTTATTTGCTTTAAAGGATAGTTATGTTATTTATCAATTAAAAAAATAATAAACAATTATAATCCAATAAATTTTATATTGACAAATAAATTTAATGGAAAACTATTTTACCTTCAAATACAAGCCATTTATTTTTTGTAATAAAGGATAAGGATAACATTATATCATACCAATCCGTAATGCAAGGAGTCTATCCCTACGGTAAAAAAACTGACGAGGTGGAGTGTTTTTTCTTAATTTTAATTTATTAATAATAATAATAATAATAATAATAATAATAATGTGCCGAGTTTTCCTTGGCTTGGCGTGACTAACGAGATTAAGATCACGACAACATGTGAGATCGAAATGATCCACACCAACTTTACTTCTTAGACAAAACATTCAGGGAGGTACCCATCATTTCGCTGATGGGCCCCACGAATAACCATCCCATCTCTGCTCTCTTTTTTCCTCCGTCACAAGTCAGAAAGAGCAGCTCCTTTACTTAATTTCGGTTCGTTACAGGTAAAGCCACCAACAGAATCTAATCAGCTGGATGCATCCCTCTTTTCTTCTTCTTTTTTGCATTTAAGACATGTAAGAAAATCTCGAACTCAACAATAATCATGATTTAATAGTTGAAATATATTTTCCTCCCCGCAGTTAAATAAAAGCAGTTTTCTCAAGCAATAGCCAGCTTGTAACCTGGGCTTGCAGGTTTGCCAAGCTGTCTTCCTGCGCGCAGTGGCTGATTTAAATTATGATAAAGAAACATACGCTTGCTTGCTCTGCCGAGCGATGACCACCTCCTCATGCAGGACAGCTGCTCGTGTAAAGTCTTTGTTCTTCTCTAGAAAGGGGTCGCTTTTAATCTGCAGAATTCTTCCCTGTCAAGTTCTCGACCAAAACGACAGCCTGTGATTAGGCAATAATTAAGGCAAATCTAGATTTGATTAAGCGAAAGACATGATCCCAAAAACACACGCCATTCATTCAACGGGTTAATCATGTTATTTTATCATAAGATCTCTCTTCTTTTTTAATTTCATCAAGTTCACCCCTCACCATTATAGGATAATATCATGGCGTGCATAAAAATTAAGTTTTTCCGGATGGATTTGAGACGGATTCGGAGATTTCTCATGGATAAAAAATATATTATTTATAATTACAATGTAATAACACTAATTCTATATAAATATCAAATCCTACAATAATAGTTTTTATAACTTAACTGTAGGTTATGACTTTATTTTTTATAAATTACTCGTATACATTGATTTTATGTAACTAAACTCGGGCCCGCACTCGTATAATTTAAATCAAGCAACAACCCTACGGTAAGGAATAAGGATACTAAACTCCTTAAATACTCTTTTCCATAAAATAAAAAAATAAAATTGCACGAAATCAATTTCGCTATAGAAATAACATAAACAAATTTACACGCATAGAAACATCACACATATATATGTAGAATTCCACATACTAGAATTTCAATAGAATTTCATTTTGCACGGGTTTCAATATACAAAGTAAATTTTTTTATTCACGTGGGTGTTCTGACTAGCTTGTGTGTACATTAATTAATCACACGGATCCTGAAATTAACAATCATGTAAGTCTCCAGCGACTTGAAGATTTGTAAGACTCGAACTAATGATCTCTAGGAAACAAATCTAGAACCTAATCAGTTGAGTTATACCTCTCAGGATTACAAAGCAAACTTAAATATATTAGTAGATAAACCAGAATTATACATGAACAACTTCTAAAATTTAAAACTTTGTCCATCATGATCATAGATAATGTAATCAAAGAAATCTTAAACAAAAATTATATTGGAACAAAAAACTAGGCTAGAGATATTACATCGATACCGAATATTAGCACTATCATCTTGAAGTTTCAATAAATTAAAAGTGGAATTCCAAGAGCAAATATCTTGAGTTATAACCATTAATTTTATAAATACCAAACTATTGAAAGATATTGATAAATCCTTGTCAATCTATCCAAACCTTTGATGAAAAAGTCACATAGTTTTGTTAGACCAGAGACTCTGTTTTTTTTTTTGTGAAAAATTTATTTTATTTTGTGAAGATTTCTTTCCTGTAAAAAGGAGGTGTTATATAACTGATGGACAATATAAAACCTTTAATAAGAAATTACTGAGGTAAATAATTTATTATTTAAATATCAAATAAATAATGAGCCGTGAAAATAACATTTAATTTTAAATTAAAACGTAGCTAACAGTATACGGATAACATTATGAGCAAAACATTTTCCACACACAAAAAAAAAATAAAATAAAATAAAAAAACACCAAGCACGGACCATTAGCTTTTCACTGGCTGGCAAGGCATGTGGTGTTTTCAGGGGATCTGACCGTTGGGGTCTTTGAGAATCGACATTGGTCAAAATTTTATGAATTAGTTTTTCATGTGTGAACTGGCTACTGGCTGTCACTCCGTTTCTCTCTCCCGACAACTACGATTCTATCCTTGCTCTTCCTCTCTCCTTCACACGTGAATTATGACTGGTTACCGACAAAAAGCTTGGGGATCAGTCACAGTTTGCACTTTTTACTCATTTCTTAACTAAGCCCAAGAAAATAATAATAATAAAAACCACCACTAAAATAAAGGTAAAGTGAAATACAGCCGTTTATCTACGTCTCTCTCTCTCTCTCCATAAAATACACACAAAATCTCTCTTCAGAGGCTCTAGTTTCTTCCCCTTCTTTTCCCCTCTCTCGTGTAATGTAAACGTAACCAAGAGAAAAAACTTCGGTTCTAAAATTTTGTTTGTACTTGAACATCAAAAGCTGTTTAAGGAATGGCTTTGTGTAGCAAGTTTTTAGCTTTGTTTCTTATCCATACTTGCTTGCTTTTGGGCTTGTGTTCAGCTGCAGATCCTTTTGTTAGCTATGACTTTGAAGTCTCTTACATCACTGCTTCTCCTCTTGGCGTGCCTCAACAGGTTAGTCCTTTAGATCTCTCTCCCTTCGCTTTCCTTTTCTACATTTCCAACTCCTTTTACACTACTTTCAGTGGATCTTTTCATGTGAGTGTACTTGGTGTTGATTTTTGACAAATGGGTTTGCTTTAGTTTCTCCACGGTTTCTATCTTTAGCTTCAGATCTGCTAAGTTTTGCTCAGGCAGTGACTGCTTGAAGTTAATGCTGTTGATTAGCTAGGAGAGTAAAATGAGCTTGTGAGTGATGCTGAAATGGTGTTACTTTGCATTTTCTTTTCAGGTTATTGCTATAAATGGGAAGTTTCCTGGTCCTACTATCAATGTGACCACTAACAACAATGTTGCTATCAATGTTCGGAACAAACTGAATGATAATCTCCTTATCCACTGGTGTGTTTCTTTCCTTGCTACATTTTTTCTGTTAATTTGAATCTAAGTGTGAACAGAAGTGGTTCACTGTTCTACCTTTTTCTTGCTAGTGAACGGTGAAAATATGAGGCGATTTAGAGTATAAATGGTGATATATACTTCTTTTAGTGACTGGAATTTGATGATTGATGACACAGGTCTGGAATTCAACAAAGGAGAAGTTCATGGCAAGATGGGCTTCCTGGTACTAACTGTCCAATTCCTCCGAAGTGGAACTGGACTTACCAGTTTCAAGTTAAAGATCAGGTAGGGAGTTTCTTTTACTTCCCTTCTCTCCATATGCAGAGAGCTTCTGGTGGGTTTGGCAGCTTTATCATAAACAACCGGGCTATTATTCCAATTCCTTTTGATGCTCCTCATGGGGACATTGTCATTTTGATTGGTGATTGGTACAAAAGGAACCACACGGTTAGTATATAGCATGTTGAATTTTAATAGTCAGGATGCTGATGGGAGTTTGGAATACATTGTTTGATGCTGGATTTTGTTTTTTGGATCAAAGGCTTTGAGGAAGGCTCTTGATGCTGGGAAAGATCTAGGGATGCCAGATGGAGTTCTTATTAATGGCAAAGGTCCTTACCAATATAACGCTACACTTGTCCCTGATGGCATTGACTACGAAACCATTGAGGTTCAACCAGGTGATTAGTTTACATTTTATATTTTGACATAGATCCTAGTAGTAGCTCCAGCCTTGTTACTGAATGGAATTGCTCGGTTCCTGTGTTAGAATTTATCCTTGAGTAGCGCTTTCCCACAGATTTCCCACCTTTCAAATTGGGTACACTTATGTCCTGCTAGTTGCTCATTTCTCTGATGGTTGCACCATGCTGTATTTGATTCGAGTTAAGTTTGATAATGATAATTAGACACATACCATTTACCATTTCTTGATGGGTATTATTGTGAGATAACTCATGGGTAAAATGATGATAGAGGGGGATGGAAGAAGTACTAATAATGTAGATGTTGAACTGTACATGAATTTGGTGAAATAGCCGTTTTCAGTCTATCATTGGCCTCCAGATTTCGAGGTAGAAATGGTTTTAAATGATTGACTGGTTCAAGAAATATGTTAGTTTGAAATGATTTAATGCATCATGTTAATTATGAGTTTGATTGGACAGGACACAACTTTCAACTTGCTATTAATAAAAAAATTAATGCATCATGTTAGAATGAAACGTCCTTACTGCTGTTGTTCTACTGTGTTACTTATGATGGAGTTCCTAAATATCAAACTCACTTCTAAATAATTGATTTTGGTATATTTGACAGGAAAAACCTATCGCATCCGTGTGCACAATGTTGGAACTTCAACTAGTTTGAATTTCAGGATCCAGAACCACAATCTGCTCTTAGCTGAGTCAGAGGGATCTTATACAGTGCAACAAAATTATACCAGTTTAGATATACATGTAGGACAATCTTATTCATTTTTGGTGACCATGGATCAGAACGCAAGTACTGATTACTACATTGTAGCTAGCGCAAGGTTTGTGAATGAATCGCAGTGGAAAAGGGTTACTGGTGTTGGAATCTTGCATTACACAAATTCCAAGGGGAAGGCAAAGGGTCCCCTTCCAGATGCACCCAATGATGAGTTTGACAAAACTTTCTCAATGAACCAAGCAAGATCCATCAGGTTGGCTTCTATTGTAGTTAAAATGCCTTGCCTCATTGTTTTTATAAGACTGATTTCTAACTAGTACTTCACAGTCACGTATCGAACAGAATCGTGGTATGGGAATTCTGAACTCTATGAGTGCTCTGTTTAAAAATTTCATCTTCTCCTGTAAATATTATATGAACTCTGACTTGCGAAAAAAGTGGCTTAAAAAATTAGAAAAAAATAGAAAGCCTAAATAAGCTAGTTATTCCATGCACCTCCCAAAGGGAAATGTTTTAATAACCTGCAATCCAATTTTAACAGAATTTCATAGTTTTAATACAGACTTTTCACATTATTAGAAACTTTGCTCGTGTCAACTCTAAGGATTCTATGCTCAAACTATGCAGATGGAATGTTTCTGCAAGTGGTGCACGTCCCAACCCACAAGGCTCATTCAGATACGGCTCAATCAATGTGACCGATGTTTACGTATTGAAAAATAAGCCACTGGTAACAATCAATGGGAAAAGACGAGCGACTCTCAGTGGGATATCATTTGTCAATCCTGCTACTCCAATCAGGCTTGCAGACCAGTTCAAAGTGAAGGGGGTGTATAAGCTTGATTTCCCCAACAGGCCCTTAACAGGATCATCTAAAATGGAAACATCAGTGATCAATGGAACATACAGGGGATTTATGGAAGTCATTCTGCAGAACAATGACACCAAGATGCAGAGCTATCACCTAAGTGGATATGCAGTTTTTGTTGTGGGGTAGGAATTCATTTCCATCCCCAAACAATTCATTACGTTCATCCATGTGTTTAAAGGGTTTTGGGAATGTACATTTAGTCACCTGCACTTCATTTGATTTATTTCAGGATGGATTATGGTGAATGGACAGAGAACAGCAGGGGAACATATAATAAGTGGGATGGCATTGCACGCTCCACTGTCCAGGTATGTTGTTGAAAGATTTATATTCTCTATCTTATTCAATACCTTTGAAACTCTTGGTTATGTCACAATTTTTAGTAATCATTTTTCCTCTCCCCGCAAAGATTTTTCTATCAAATCTACCAGTTTTTAAAAAGATTGGGTTCACGCCTGAAAAAGGTAAAGCTTAAACTATCTGCTAGCTAGTCATTACTCATTAACTGGTGGTAACGGTACTGACAGGCCAAAACCAAGAATAAACTAATCAATAGTGCAGACTTTCCATATAGTTATCGTCCTTCTTGTTTGCAACTCGATTATAATGTGAATCTCCTAATCTGTCCAGGTTTATCCTGGAGCATGGACAGCAATTTTGGTATCGCTTGACAATGTTGGAGTCTGGAACCTCAGAACTGAAAACCTTGACTCCTGGTATCTTGGCCAGGAGACGTATGTCAGAATTGTCAATCCAGAGGAAACTAACAAAACCGAGTTGCCTATTCCAGACAATGCCCTCTTTTGTGGTGCACTTGGCAAATTCCAGAAGTATAGACCATTGACCTTTTGTTTCTTACGTTCTTCTAATGATCTCATAGGATTGACGTGATCCTGATAGCACATTTTCCTTGTTTCAGGCCAGAAGATATTTCTTTCGCCGTATCAATCACAGGTAACGGATCAAAGCTGTTCTTCACCCTGCTGATGGCCGTCTGTGCTTTGATGTCCGTTTTTGGCTGATGTTTCCCTTGTGACATCTTGCCATCCACCATTGCTTGTTCGAGCCTCTTGTTAGTGCGATTTGTGGTTGTGACTTGTGAGTGCGCTTTAGGTGTGTAGTCCTGTCGATAAGAATCTTCGGTGATTTTGACATGTATTTTGGTCTCCTCCCTGGGTTTCTTTGTTTAATTTATTGGGACTATCATTCTTTTAATACCTGTAATTTATGCGTTGATGGAATTCATCAAATCTTCAATACAGTAACATTCGACTAATGTAGTGTTGCATGCTTTCCTCAACTGAAGCAAGCAATCTTTCCTTTTCACTTTCAAACTGTTAAGAGACTTGACTTTTGGTTCTCAGGCAGGAGGAACCATCCATCTGACACCACAGGGGCATTCTACTAGATAGTGCAATGCTGCATGATAATTCTTAAAGCTAATTTTTATTTAATTTTATGTAATTAAAATAAATACCTGTAATAGTTTGCACGATTTTGAATTCTTAAGGAGGAGAAAATTGCATTTCTTAAGTTGAAGTCCCTTTTTGTTCAAGTGTTTATGTTTTTTTCTACTTTGACAAAATTCTATATTTATTAAATAGCATTTGCTAGAATCCAAATAATTTAAAATAAGGAGGGACAGCATTTATTTCTTTAGAAAAAAAACTGTCATTTTCTTATTACTGACATTTAAAAAAAAAAACATTTCTTTCTCATTAGCAATTATTTTAACTATTTGTTGGAGCTCATATATAATTATTAAAAAAGTTATTAAAAATAGCTATAAAAAATTCAATCTTAATATAGTCAAATGATTTTTTAAATAGTATTGTAATCATTAATTTAAATAGAAATTTATTTTAAATTAAAAAAAAGGTTTTGGGTCAAGGGGGCTAAACCTACACTATTTTTATTTTTCTAAAAGATTAGGAGGTCAGGCTCATGCAATTTTTATTTTCTTCTTTAAAAATTAAATCCCTCAAATTCTTTTTAATATTTTTTTAGTTGTCACAAAATTAAATAAAAATTAGTTTTGAAAATTATTCTGCAACATCCCATGGGTGTAAAATTATCTTTCTATGTTTTTTTTAATATGTTTTTTTTTAACAATCATTTTTCTAATAAAAAACCAAGAAAATTAAAATAAATATTCACAAGAATCCCAATAATTTAAATTAAGGATTTAAAATATTTATTTCTTGAGGCAAAATTCTCATTCTTATTTTCTTCTTCTTCTTCTTCTTCTTCTTCTTATTATTATTATTATTATTATTATTTGTTTTTACAAAAAAAACATGTTTTTTTTATTAGAAGCAATTTTTTTAAAATAAAAACTTATTAAGCTTAAGAAAAACTAAAAAATTCATCTCATCTTAATTTTTACGGGGGATGTATAAAAAACCAAAGAATAATTAATTCATGAAATCATATAAAATTATCACTAAAAAACATGTATGTTATTCTCATTTGAATATTAGGCTCATATATAATTATTTAAAAAAGTATTGCAACTATAACCATAAAAAATATAAACTTATTTAAAAAATTATAACATAATCAAATGATTGTTTAAATTAGAATTGTAATTTTTAATTTAAATAAAACTTTATTTTAAATTAAAAACCAAAGTTTGTTTTGGGCCTAGAAGGCTTAGACCCGTGTCAGTGGTGAGTGTTTGGGGACAACATACATGTTATGTGCTCAATAAAAAATTCCAGCAAACGACATGTCAATGTTAGGTTGCGACAATTTGTTTGCCACCTTTGACGGCTACAAATTTGTGGCTACAAATTTGAGGCGAGATTTGTGGTCTTCAAGAACTCAATTTCCAGCATGTTTATACTTTAAAATACCCCTAAAATATTTAAGAAATCTCAATAATTACATTTCCAACCCCCAAAAACACCTCCTCGTCACTTCAACTATTGAAAATCAAAATAAATAAAAAGACTTCACGGGCTTTGATCTATGTTTTTGTCATTGTCACGGTGAAAGGCTAAAAACACCTTTATTGAAACCCTCATCTCTGATAAGAAGCCATTGACATTAATATTGCTTTATTTATTTATTTATTTTTATTAAAACATGGCCAACTAAATTTTTTTTTTCACCGCTTTCTCTTTTATTTCTTAGAACCAAATGACTAAAACACCATGAAAATGAAGTATGAGGACTAAAATATAAAACTAAAACTATAGGTATTAAATTTGAAAAATACAAAAACTCTAAGGATCATTAAAAAAAAAAACATTGTACAACGTCTATAGTGTTATGGACGTAGGGTAACAATAAAACACACACCAATTAATATATTTTTCTGATTAGTTACTTATGCGTTGTTGCTGAGAACTTTTTGACAATGTTACTACCCTTTGAGTTGAGTTTCAAAATAAATTAGACTGGAGTGACTTGGTGTGACCTAGTTAACCCGGTCAAAATTTAATTTGACTTTAAGAAAAGAAATTTCTAAGAAAATATCATCTTAAAGTTTTTTTAAATATCAAAATGCCAATATTTTAAATCAACTTAAGTTAACTCGTATAACCCGTGACACAAATCATGATAAGAAATATTTTAAATTGACTCAGGCCAATTCGCCTAACCCAAACAACTTGTTATTGGCTGGGTTCAATAACCTTTTTTTGGAATATATTTTATTTAATTTTATGATAATAAAAATAGATATTTACAAGAAAAATAACAAATATAATTTTGGAGGAAAAGATATATTTTTTATGTCAAAATTATCTTTTCTTATTCATGAAATTTTATTTGTCTTGATAATAAAGCAAATTTTTTTTATTAGAACATAGTTCATTGAATATAAAGCAACACCAATATGAAAAAAAAAAGATGAAATTTTGAACTAAAAAAGAAAAAAAATGCATATTTGTTTAACCAAAAGTTTGAATTTCTGACGTTTCTCTTTTTTATTTTGATGAAAATATTTTTTTAAAAAAATATTATAATTGTGAAAGCAAGTTTCAATAAAAAAAAAATTTTAAACTCATAAATCAATCATTTTTACACAACTACATGAAAACAAATATGATAATAATAAATCTTAGAAAATTACATGGTATATCTACATTAAAAAAGCTAAGCAATAAATATTTTATTCTCATTCAATATCAATGAGAAAATTATTTTAAGATTTCTACATATTAGGTCAATACATAATTATTCATAAAACAATCAATAATACTATCATAAAAAAAACCCTAATTTTATTTAAAAAACGGTATAAGTTTTGATTAGTAGCATATTTCTTGAATAAAAGGTAGCTACAATTAAAAAGAAGGTTTGTAAAAAAAAATAATTAATCATTAGGAATAAATAGGAAAAAAAATACATCTTCAATCTGAACCTCATTTTTTTTATTAATGTATCTTTTTTATTTTTTCAAAAAAACATGTTTTTTTCCCACAAACACTATTTTGTAAACAACAACCTATCATGATTTCAAAATCAAGTTATAATAAAAAATATTAAATAATGTCTCAATATTTTTTAGGCAATTTAAAGCAAAATAAATTTAATTAATGCGATAAAATCAAGTAAGAAATATATAAAAAATAAAAAAAAAATATTACATTTTCATTGAATATTCATGATAGATCTTTTAATTTTATTTGCATATTAGGTATATAATAATTAAAAAACACATTCCCATAAAAACCTATAATATTACTTACCAACTATGCCAAAATTAAATAATAATTTAAATATTTAATTTATAGGGCATTTCAACCAAAACCTATAAATGTCACTCATTGTTTTATTAAAAGAAAAATAAATAACACATAGTCTACTTGTTCAGTTTTTGGTTGCTAGAGAGGTGGCTAAAAAGTGAGGATAAGATTTTTTAGATCTAAAAAATCAATTTTCACTTAAAAATACTTAATAAACACCTTAAGAAGCTTAATAAACCAATTCCTAACCCAAAACACCCATAAAAGATCAAGAAACACAAATTTAATCTGGGAAAAAAATCTTTTTAAACGTGATGTACGTTTTATAATGGGATGGAAGCTAAAAAACTTCTTAATAGCACTCCTTTAATAAAGAAAAATCCAATAACATCATGATTAACTTTTTTGATAACCAGAATGTGACCGACTAAACCCTCTCTCTCTCCTCTTTAATTTTCTAGCAACCTTTTCTCTTCTCTTAAATTTCAAGGATTGAAAAGAAAAATAAATAAAATTTAGGATTGTAAAGCAAAACACTCAAAATGTAGGCATCGAAATAAAAAAGTAAAAAAAATCTAGGGACCAAACTTTATTTTTATGCACCCCAAGAACTGTAAGAAGAAAAAAAAACTGCCTCTTTGTTCCTGTATTAAATTTGGTGTTTGTTATTTTAATTTCTTTGAAGTGACAAATGAAAATCTGATTAAGTAAAATTGAGAATCAATCCAAAAGCAAAACTTATTTTGACATTGAAAACTAAATGTAGCACACAAATCAAAAAAGAATTATTTGGTTTTAAACCATGTGAAGATAACGTGGAAAGATTTAAAAAAAAAAAATTCAGGGATCAAAACAAACAATCGCTTAAGAAGAAATAATAATAATAATAATAATAATAATAAAAAATACCAACGAGGCATAATGTAGCAATCCACGGTGCATCTGATACTTGCTATCCTTCAAAAGCAAACATTCAAAGTGAAAAGTTGTTTTGTTTTATAAAAGTTTGTAGTGTAATATTATATTAATTATAATCTGATACTTGCTATCCTTCAAAATGGCTATGCTTTTGAGGTTTGATATGCAGGCACCAGTGCTTGAAAGCGACTTATCAATGAAAAAATTTTATTTTTCGTATTAGTAAATCTACCGACAGTAAACATTCAA
>Ga0325405_1004772_pt1 | contig 13780 bp, 13 predicted proteins | sample PopdelMetagenome_21_FD_205663 | JGI IMG/M metagenome (GOLD analysis project Ga0325405, IMG submission 205663) | Populus deltoides microbial communities from Bellville, Georgia, United States - Xylem-Control-R2 | ecosystem: Host-associated > Plants > Phyllosphere > Stem > Wood/Secondary xylem... | reverse complement strand
CCTTAGGATTAGTAATTGAATATGTTGGAATAATTAGTATAGATTGGGTAAATTGGTTGTGGCTATTGTTAATATGTGCAGGTTTGTGGATTTGGGTAGTATCCGGTATAGGGGAGGTGCTGTCGATTTTTTTTTTACATTTGAATTTAATTATATAATTATTTGTATCAAATTGTGTAGATGCGTAGAACGAAAACCAAAGCTGGTCGCTCAGGTGCGGTCGCAGCTAATTCGTCTAGCAGCGAGGATGATATTTCCTTAAGTGCCTCTCAAGAAGAGGCACCTACACCACCTGCGCCGTCAAGCGATGTTGCCTCTTCCAGCGATACTTCACAGCACAGAGGCGGCGTGCCTTCGCAGCGGAATCAATTTACCCGCAAGTACGAGGCACAGTGGAAGGACGACCTTTCAATGTAAGTTTGTTAAGGTTTTAGTTTTTTTTTAAAAAATTACAACATAATTTATGAAGTAATCACTATTGAATTTGTTTCATTTATTTTCAAGTTCACAAACATTGAAGCTGCCCGAGTAATATCATCGGCGTTTAAATCGTCGATGGAGATTTCATTACTTCAATGGAGTCAGATATCCAAGCATCCTGAATGGATGCCTCAAATCAATGCATGGTTTAACAGGTTTGAGGTTGGTATTAATTTATAATTTTCAGCTTATTAATATAATTGTAAATAAATTTTTATTTTTATTTAAACTTGTTTATTTATACACTGCACAAATTCTGCTGGGACATTGAGCATAACACTATTGTGCAGAGGGTGTGGGAAAATCACGCGGCAACTAGGTAAGATCGAAAACAATACAGGATTTTTTTAGACAAAAATTTATGTTTCGAAATGTAATTTTTAGTTGCGTGAAGTAGGTTGCGTGATTTTTGGTATGAAGCACAGAAAAAGGCAAAACAAACCGCGAGGGATAGGGGTTTCCAAGGCTGGAACGATGTTGCAATTTGGAGGGATTTCAAACCGATATACATCCCGGAAGATATATGGCCGCGCTATCTTGAGCACGTGACGTCTGAGCGGTTCACACGACGCTCACAGTCCGGTGCTGGCAACCGAAATCGGCCAATTCATGGCGGGGTGACAACGCACACTGGCAGCTCCGTTCCGTTTGCTGCACATGCAAAACAGATGGTAAGATTAATTTAAATGAAATATAACGTTAAATTCAGTTGTTGTTAATATATCTTTTTTCATTATAGGCTGCGTCTCTTGGACGTGAGCCGAGCCCGATGGAGCTGTTTGTGGAGACGCACGTGCAGAGTCAAGACCACCAGAAGGGGGCGCAACAGTTCGTTGATAACCGTGCTCAGCATTTCGTGGTATGTTTGTTCAACCATTTTATTTTGTAAGTTATTATGTTTATTGTATTGAATATGATGATTACTTTTATTTTTTATTTTCAGGAGACCTATAATAATCGGTTGAGGGAGAGATACGGGGATGATACTTTGACCCATCCGGAATTTGATCTAGATTTGTGGATGGAGGTTGGCTCGTCAGGTGGACCCGATAAAAACGGGTTTACAGGCTCTCCAACACTACGGCCGACAACTTGCGGTCGACCCGTAGTGTTTCAACCGTTGGAAGCTCCCAATCAATATCGAGCTCCCAATCTAAGGAGTTCGTGGCTTTGCAGCAACTCACCGAGAAATACGATAACCTACAAGCGGAGTACGCACAACTCAAAACGTCTCATGCACAACAAATAGCGGAACAAAGAGCAGAGTCTGAGCAACTCAAAGCGTTTCAAGCACAACAAAAAGCGGAGTATGAAGCGGCTCATGAACAGCAAAAAGCGGCTTATGAACAGCTTCACGAAATGATTATGAAATTGTCAAATAGCGGAACATGTGCGCCTAATCTTTTTTGGCCGTATAACCACCAGCCTTCGCCAGGATCTCCTCCTCCTCCTCCAGCTCCATCATCTTTATATTAATTTTTAATCAACATTATTTACCTTCAAAACTTCATTTAATATTTTTCTTAAAACATATTCAGTTTGTAATGAATATTATTTAACTTTGTTTTTTTTTATGTTTAATATAAATTTTATTTGCATAATTGGTTTGTATTACAATTAATTTATATAGTTTTATATTATATATCCTAAATAATTTTAAAAAAACAAATTAAGAAAAAAACTATTACCAAGGATTTTACTGACGGATAAATTCGGTCGGTATTTTAAACACTCAGCGACAGACTTACTGATGGAATTAATCCGTCGGCATTTAACAGTAGCTTCCACAATTACCGATGAATTTACAGACGGACATATTCTGTTGGTATTTCATACACTCACCGACAGATTTACCGACGGTTATTTTCCATCGGTCAATCACAATATACTGACGGAATAAAAATCCGTCGGTATATTTCAAGCGGGAATCTTTTTTTTTGCGCGCAAATTCCATCTGTAAAACCATTGGCAAATGGTTTTTTTGTTTTTTCGACCGATATAGCGACGGAATGGGGAATCACCGACGAAGGGAAAGCAGACGGACGTAATCCGTCGGTAAAAAAATCACCGACGAACTTCTAATCACACACCGACAGAATTTTTCCGTCGGTAAAACTGTGAAATCTTGTAGTGGGATTCAATCATTGTTTTCTCGTGCTCTCTACAATTATATTACATATAGCAGCAGTAGCTTACTAAATAATGTTAAAATTTGTTGCTGATAAAACTCAGTATGGAATTCGCAACAGATAATTTCAAATGTAAATAATAGATGTTAATTTTTTAGCAACGGATTATCAATTGCTGATTTGTTTAGTAACAAATTATCCATTGCTGAAATTTGATTGCTGAATGTGTAAATCAATAATGGATATTCCATTGCTAATGATAATTGTTGTTGTTGATTCGTTGCTGATTAGCTATGAAAACTTTGTTGCTAATCCGTTGCTGATATATCAAATGACTATTTTATAAAACATGAATTTTTTAAATTATTTTTCCCATCTGTTGAATTTTTTTTAATTATTTGTGGCTATTTCAAAAATTATAGATAAATATATAAAGAACATAAATTAATACTAGAAATTATTTTATCAAAAATAATAAGTCAAATAAAAATAAATTTCATAACAAATTTCTAAATCTCGTCAAACTTACATCGAAATAGATAAATCACAATTTAATAAATATGTTCCATCATAAAGGTGGTGGTGGAAACGAACCAAAACAATGCTAACCATCATAAGGTGGGACAGGTATATGGTGGTTGAGGCCTAGGTCGATATACTGGATTAGATAGGAGATACATAGGTGTCGTCATCTGTGGAGCCACATGTGACAACATAGATGAAGCCATAGGTGTCGACATACCTTGGTCCATATTTGATGCCCAAGCTTGGTATCTCATATTACTAAGAAATATTTTGATTGAAATCATCTCCTATTGTAATGATAAAATATGTTCATCTCTTTCCTTTATTTTCTCTTTCAATGCCTGAATTGATGAGCTAGGAGGTGTTGACTCCATCGTATAGGATTGTGATGAAGCACTCATACTAACAATGGATTTCGGCATACCAAGTGTACCATATATTCTACCCTTTGTAACTCCTCCTATAGCCACACACCTAGCTGCTCTATCAAATAAAGGATGATTTAATTTCCCGATCAGTTCTATATCTTAAAATCATTCTCTTTTTTTTTTTGTAATTCTCCTACAATAAAATTAAATATAATAATAAATTAATTTTAATTTTAAATAATAATTAAATTACATAAAAAAGTACTTACAACAACTTTTTTAGACTTGTTATCTACGAAGGTTTCAGGCTTCTTGGCACTCTGATGCAACACCGAGAACACTTCATCCCATAGAGGTTCTTTTCCACCTGCTTTTTCTTGCTATCAAGAAACAAACAATATTAGACAATATAAATATAAAAATTTGAAGTACATTATAACAAATATAAACAATCTTCACCATGCTAACTCGATATAATGCAAATGACACCATACCTCTAGAATGAGTGCTTAATTTACCATCTGTTTCAGTTAACCAATTATTTCTTGCAGATTTTGATCTCCTTTGAAATTCAGGGGTGAACCAAATTTCTTTAATCATTTGATTCCAATCGTCATTGTTTATCCAAACTTGACCTTTATTAATGCAATCCATAATATTTGTGGTTTTTCTATTTGACATAGCTCTCTTACGAGCTTGTGTTAACTGCTGGTTCAAAGCAATTCCTGTCTTATCTTCCCAAATCTTACGAAAAATTGGTTCATCATCCTCAGAAAATATATATTTTTTCTATAACAAAAAACAAAAACAAAACTCAACATAGTTGTAAACTAGCCTATATAATTATAATCACACATTCAGTAGTAAAAAAGATAAACAAAAATATTGTTAAAATAAAAACTTCTTAACTACATCCTAAAATTGAATTTAATATCTTATATTCTGATTATTATAATATTTTTTTGGTATATACCTTACCATTTCTTAATAAATTCCTAAAATAGAATTAATTTACATATTCTAACCTAATTGATGTCGTTAGAGATGCGAAAACAATTATATATTAATTCATATTTTCAATCAATGAAATGGTCAAACAAACTTAATGCCTTCGCTGGAAATTCCTTTAATTGTATCTAAGAGGTTTGTACTTCATTTTGGTCTTCACTTCCATAAAAAAAACTATTTTTACTACATTAATACTCCTTGCATCTAACATATGGTGTGCATAGAAAATAAGAATGTAACATCCTCAAATATAATGTCATGAAATCTCAAACATTTCATTACTAATATCAAGTATTGAATAATATATCTAAGATTATGAATTTTTTTTTGAAAATTTCAGCAGAGTTTTCTTTTTTTTTTGTTGGTACCAAGTTATCGACAACACTTCTATTATATGTCATTACAACTTCCATCTTGATTTAATCATCCTGGATCACATCTCATTCATCAAACAATCTCTAAACTCTTAATTATACTTATCAATATATTCAAGTCTCATATTATCAATCAATAAGTCAACATAAAAGTATTACTAAAACAATTTGAAAGATAATTAATTTCATCACTACAAGTTCATCAATTTAAAAATGTATAATCTCATACCTTAAACTCTTTAAAGAGTTCATCCCTATAAGTTGAATCAACTATTTCCCAATTGTGCCATGATCCTTTAAAATTTGACCTTAAAATAAGTCCGATCTGGAGAAGGAATAGAAAGGGAGATATGGGTTAATTAGGTTTCTGGAGAAGGTATAAAAAGGGACATATGGGTTCTTCCGGAGAATGAAGGAATTTTTCTTGTGTGAGGTTCTCTTTTATTTTCAAGGTATAGAAGGACCAATAACACGTAATTATTAATTATTGTTTTTTTTTATATAAAAGTCAAAATTTAATCTTTCTTCTAAACTCAGAGTCTACCAATACTCTTAATGAGGGGTTTTCCACTTCTAAAGGCATCACCGCCTCCATTCCATATACCGTATACGAGGTGGCTCTTATTGAGGTTCGGACTGCGGTACGGTACGTGTGAAGGGAAAACAACAACATCTCATGCCAATCCTCGTAGGGCATAGGGCGAGGAATTGGAATTCTTGATTTTTTATTTAGCACAAAGTTCTATTATCATCTTGCTATTAAAGTTCTGGGCATTATTAATCTTTTCTAGTGGACCATATCGATAGATCAAATCTCTTTTCATAAATTTCTTCACCACTTTTTGCCTCCACGTCATCCAAACATCTCAACAAAGTCCCGTCAGATGATTTCTTATACAAAGTTTCCCCATCAAGATAGAAATCCCTTGCCAACCTCCTCAAAGTCTTTTTGTCGATTGTGGATGCCCCCATGGGATATGTCTGGTTTTGGATGAAATTCTTGATATCATAGTACCAAGGGTTTTCATCTATTTCTCTTTCAACTGAGCAACAATGAGCTGGCTTATTTCTGATATCAATGTGTATCAACTGTACCTTATGCCCAAATTCTATCCTAGCCATAGAAGCTAGCGTGACCAAAGCATCAACAAAATGGTTTCCTTCCCTTCCTAAATGGGTGAACTTTATTTCCTCAAATTCTCTAGCCAATTTAGACAGGTATTCTTGGTGAGGTCTCAACTTCTCGTCCTTGGTTTGCCATTTTCCTTTCACTTAGTAAATAATCAAAATCGAGTCTCCATACATATCTATCTTTCTAATATTCAGCTCTAATGCCACCTCTAAAACGAGAATGCAAGCTTCATACTCCTATGTTGTTATTGCACCCAAACTCCAACTTAACTAAAACTGAATACTACTTTTTATTAGGAGAGATTATCATTGCATCAACTCTGTTACCACATACATTTATAGTACCATCAAAGTACATAGTCCATCAATCTAATTTCCCTTCCTCAACTGAAAACACATCTTCATCAGGAGGTACTGCTTATTTTCTCGAAAGCTTCTTCACACTTTTATTCCAAATTCTGAGATTCTTCTTCCTTAACAGTCAAAGATTGGGTCACAAGTCATGGTTAATTGCGGTATAAACCGAGCAATGTAATTCCACTTTCCTAAGAACTTTCTTACATCCTTATCAGCCTTAGGAGTTAACATAGATTGAATAGCCTTTACTTAACCAGGGTCCACTTCTATCCCTTTGTCACTTATCTTAAATCCCAACAACTTCCTAGATTTTACCCCGAATGAATACCTTGCATGGTTAAGCCTCAACTTGTACTTCCTTGGTCTCAAACAATTCCTTCAATATTTGGACATGATTTTCCCCCCTCTCTAGATTTTAGCAATCATGTCATCCATGTATACTTCAATCTTTTTGTGCATCATGACATGACCTTGTAGCAAAAGGTTCCTCATGGTGTTACAAATATCATCTTCTCCTTTGCACCATTTTTATCTGATTATAGCCCGAAAATCCATCCATAAAGGAATTTATAGAGCTACGTGCTGCATTGACCACCAACACATCTACGCGTGGTAGAGGGAAATTGTCTTTAGGGTTAGCCCGATTTAAGTCCCTAAAGTCCATACAAACCCTGATTTTATCTTCCTTTTTGGGTACTATCATTATGTTGGACACCCAATGTGGATATTTGACTTCTTCTAGAGAATTGGCGTTCCACTGCATTTTAATTTATGCTTTTACTTTGATTAAGACATCCGTATTGATTCTTCTTAACTTTTGCTTAACCGGTTTACATCCTTTTACCAGCAGTACCCTGTGTACTACGGTATTCGTATCTAAGCCAGACATATCCTTATACGACCAAGCAAAAACATCTACATAATCTCGGAGTAGTCAACTCTTCTTTTTCTTTAGGAATGATCATAGTCCCTATCTTCAGCTCTCTCTTGATTTCTTCATTACCCACATTTATGGTTTCTAGTTTATCTTTAGCGGTCCTCCAAGCTTGTTCATGTTGTTCTATTTTTATCCCATTCTTCCTCTTCTACAGCTACTACGTATTCTTTAATGTTTGGCCATTCATTATCAATGTAAAGTGCAGGTGTTTGTTTTGGAAGATCCACTTTGAAAATGGAAAGTGATGTGTAAAAACATCAAGATGAACTTTTGGAAATGCATGATCTCATTAAAGGGAAAAGGTTGTTTCAAAACATTTGCATGAGAAAACCAATTAGGTGCACAACATCATTCCAAACTCCTTCAATCTCTTTTTGATACTGAGCTTTTGGGTGTGACCTTTCTTTATTTTCCATCATTTTCCTTAGTCAAGTGTATGGATTCTAGAAGGGGGACCTATGTTTCTAGGTCTGCATATGCATGCATAGATGTATAAGAAAATGCATGATATAATGCATGACTGTGATAAGAATGCATTTGTATATTGGGTATGGATGCAGCCTTCTTGTGAACGAATAATAGCCACCACATAATAAACATAGGTTCTCTTGTCATGTTGCTTTGATAGGAGTATTGCCTTTCAAGTCGTTTGCTTAAATCATATTCACCAAGAGACAGATTTTGCATAAGAAGATGGGTCAACGCCCTTTTCATTAATATTTGATAAGTTTATTACATTTACAAATAAAAAAGGAAATACAACATGTTAATCCCTTTTCTCCACAAACTCTTTAGCCAAAGGTAAGAAGGCAAAGCCGCGGTTCTCAATCTTCCCTAGAAAGGCATTGGTTTCAGCTAGGCTTCGGCGATAGCGAATGATGTCCCCTCCCACATTCCGCGCTTTGATTCTAATAATTCGAGCATGTGCAGCAGCTTCGTCTATTTGCTCATCTGTCTTGGTCATCTTTTCTATGAGCAACATATTGGTTTTGTTCAAAGCAGTGTTATTGGCGTCGATTTGATCCTTGTGTTTTTCCATTGCTACTAGCTTCTCGTCTACATACTTCAACTTTTCACGTTCCTTGTCAAGTTTTATCCTCATAACTTTTATCTCATTCTTCTTAACTGTTAACTCTGCTTCAACACCCTCGAAACCTCTCCTTTTACTTTCCTCTTTTGAATCCCCGTCGAACGGCTTTCCAACTCCATATATTTCTTATTCAAATCCTCATACTTCCCAATCCTATCCATCAGTTCGAACTAGACTTGTGCAAATTTTTCTTGGTAATATTCTACACTTCCTTGGCAATCGTTAAAGTCAATCTCCATTGCTTCAAGTTCAGAGCAACTTTACATCCAATCCAAACTCATCCCTCTTAGCTCCTTCTCACTTTTTTCCCTAACAATCTTCTCCTCACCCAGCTTTAACTTAAGCTTTGTTATTCGCGCATCTCTAGATTGTATTTGCTCATCTAGAAATGCTCTCCTTTTATCTTCTTGTAGCATCATTTCTTCTAACATTGCCTTGTCTTTTCTGCCTTTGCTCAACTCTATCCGAAGTTTTTCCACTTGTTTTCTCAACTTTTCTTCATTATTGACCCTTTTCCTCTTAATAGGCTCTTTTATAGTTTGGGGAGATTTGACTCCTACACAAGGCATGGCTGAAGCTGCTAAGTCTCTCCATCTTGCATATCCTTTACTTGCATTTGGATCCTTTAAACCTTCTATCTCAACCAAAACCAGATGCTTCCAATCTTGTTTGATGATCTCCAAAACTTCTTGTGCAATGGGATCTTTGAACAAACCAAAAAATTGAGCAATTCCCATAGTCCTTGGAACAAACTGCATGCCCCCAAGTTGCCTTACCACCAGGGCAGGAGCATAACTCACATAGCCTGTAATCCCCACCAATGGCACCCAACGTCTCTGTCTACAACTCATTAGGACTTTCACTGTCGTTACCCATGGGGCTTTCCACTTGAAATCACTATTAGGCAAACCTTCTAATTTGTCAACTCAACCTTGGTTGTCTAGATCTCCTCATTCTTCTTCTTCTACCAACTTTAGGGGTCTTTGGGTGAACCATCAAAAATTATTGAAGATAGGTTTTTTTGTTTTGATATGGCTAACCATCCAGATATACAACAACTGCGTGCAACATCTCATTGCTCCTTTTCCGGTCCTCTTACAATGATTAAGCGTCAAGATGGTTTTAGCTAAAATAGCAGCCACTGGATTGATTTGTGTATTCTCATACTCTACATAAGCAGCAGTGGCCTCCAAACTCACTACACCCGTCTGACTTGGGAACAACATAAGGCCAAATATGCCCAAGGCAATCAATCTCTCTTTTTCTAATCCTGACTTCTTTTCTAGTGCAATTTCTAACATCCTCCATTTCAAACCGGTAACATTCTTTTCCAAAAACTTTTCCAAGTTGGAGATTCTGAGCAGTTTTGACAGTTCGGGGATGATCTTGTTAGATCTCAAAGGTAAATAAATCTGATACAAATTGTTTGGAAACTCAGTCAACATCCCATATTCCTCCATAATGGGACATAGGTCTATGTTTCCAAAAGAAAAACACCGGTAGTCTGGATCCTAAAAATGAACTAAGGCTCACACAGTTGGACTTAAAACTTCTACCCTTGCAATTTCCACCAAACGTTTGTATTTCCTAAAAAATGCATCCTTATCCACATTTTGAAAGTGAGTCGTTAACTTGTTTACCTCATTCATAATGCAATTCAGGTTCTTGATTGGTGACAGCTTCTTAACATCGCTTCTAAGGCAGTCTCCTTCAGTCAATTGTGACAGTTCACAATTTTTTCATATTCTATAATGGAAAATTTAGCAATGGTGGCCATTTCGTTCACAAGTCTTGCAATTCAAGATGACTTGGGTTTAGACTTGTTTTGATGCAAAAGATATTATGGAGCATACACCCTAAGGATAGGTTCTAGTTCCTTTATGTGAGACATAAGATAAGTTTACTACTTTGTCTCTAAAAAGGGTCTCATACTGTCCCAGTGATCACCCTCGTAAAGGCAATATGGGGGTTCAGCAGATAGTGGGATGGCACATGTACCAATCACTATCAGTCTAAACACTTATCAAAGAGTTGGGGTTTACACAAACTTAAACCTTGACTCAAGTCATAAGGCAAGCTGCTAGTCCCCCACTTAACTTAAAGTTTATTGTGTGTGCCCTCAAAAAGATAATAATAATAAAGTGATGCATGACTATACCATGTATGACAGAATGTGAAGATGCATGCTAGAGCTTTTAAACAAAATATCATTCATAGTACAAAAAAACAACAACACATAGCATAATAAAAAAAAACAATTACCAAGCTTAGTCCTAAGGTCCCCAGCGGAGTCGCCATCCTGTCGCACCCTCGCGGCAGAGCGCGGCGTCGTGGCGATCCTCGATTGATTTCCGGTTATTTTGTTTTTTTGTGTAAAAGGGAATCGCCACCTAGTTTTTTGGTCACTAGGAACCCTAACTAGTCTTTCAGAGATTCTAAGGCAAGGGACTGGTTGCGTAAAGGGAAGGTATTAGCACCCCTAGTACGCCCTACCTAAGGTAAGCTGCTTGGTGTTTGGTTTGCTTTATAATTGCTATCGTGTTGGTGTTTTCTAATCCCATCAATCTTTTCTAGGTTTGATTCTAACTAAACTTATTAAGATAGAAATTCAAGGAGATTCCATGTGCTTTAAAAGCTCATTTTTCCCTTAGTATTTCAAGAGTTTGCAACTCGTAAATCGCAAGGAGGAGGGACAAAAATTTAGAAATCTAGGGTGCTTTAAAAGCCTCTTTTTTTTTTGTCTTAGTGTTTTATACTCTCATGGCTCGTAAACTGTGAAGTAAAAAATTAAAATGTCCTCGATTATAATCAAGGCTTCTTTCAAGGATGTGTGCGGATTTATTATTCCTAGAAAATTATTTTTGATATTTACCACTTCGGGTTTCTTTATCCAAATATTAATAGTGAATAATAACAAATTATTCCCAATAATATTTTGAATATTCGTCCTTTAAGGATTTTTTTATCCAAACATTAGTGGTGAATAATAGATGAATTCCCCTCAAAATAAGATTTTTATATTTTTTGAAATATTGGCCAATACCCTTTGGAGTTTTACAAACATGTTGTAAAATCCGAAAATGCAAGAAAACAAAATTATTTTTTTTGTGTTTAAGAAATCCATGGAAAAACATATTTTCAAAACTTCCAATATTTTTTTGTATATAAAAAAAAGAGCATTCAAAACATGTTAGGGTATTGGCCGTGTGCAATGAACAAGAAAACAAATTTATATATATATGTATATTTGCCGCAATGGCGTCAAAAACCGGGTATTCTAAATACTAGATTGGTATATATTTTTTACAACATAAAAAAATTCAAACTTTAAAATAAATATTCCAGAAAATAAATCTCTTTCTTTTATTCTTTTTTTTAAAAAAGAATTTGGTAAGGGTGCAGCCCTCTTTTATGAATGGAGAGCGACTGTTCAAGTGAATTAATTCACTTGAACAGTACAGACACATACATTACAAAGAAAAAGACCACACTAACAGTGCAAATACAAGGCAAAAGAAAGCATGCAACAGGTGAATAGAAAAACCAACCTGGAGACGAAGAAACTGCAGTGGCGTTGGAAGAGTGATGGTTGCTCGGTCTGCGTCTGTCCTTCTTCTTATGTTCTATGTTTGGGTCTGTTTATTGCCTCTTTCTTTACTCTGCGCCTCCGTCACTTTCTCTATTGATTCCTAACTTTCTTTTCCCGTTTCTGCAGTTTTTATTTGCAGAAAACAAATGGATCAAAGGCGTCTTTCTTGTTTTTCTTTTGTTGTCTCTCTCCCATTCTCTATTCTCTCCTCTCTTGTCTTATTTTTCTACTCTCTTTTTCTCCCCTGTTAGGTCATTAGAAGGCTTATATATAGTCTAAATATGTCTCTGTTTAGGAAGGATTCAATGCATTAATCCTAGGACGCAAATCCCTACCGATTTGCAGTAAAAAAACGCAAAAAGGAAACTGCAATATTCTGATTTTGTGTTGGTGCTTTACGTTTGATTTCTTTCCTATTTTAGAGGAGGGTGTGACTCTTTTCTTTCCTTCCATAGGGCCAGCTGCTCCCTTTGAAATTAGACAAGAAAAAACGTGGTTGCAACTCCAAAAATCAGGCATGATGATAAAGGAAAAACATCAGGAATTTGCAGCGAAAAAAAGGAAAGAAATCAGATGGAGGGTGCAGCTGCAAAGTCTCATTTTCCTTATTCAGTGTGCAAAAAATCCTGTCATTTATGATGATTCAGCCCCCCTCTCCAGCTTTCAATATCCTTCTTCAATTCAATCCCTCATTTTAACACTTTTCAATTCAGTCCTTAGTCAAAAAAAAATCCTTCGAATCAGTCCCGCGAACTTGGGCTTTATCCTTCCCGCGGCAAAATTTTCTGCCTTCACATTAGATATTCAAATGTGAATATCTTGAGCTTCTGATACCTAAATCAAGTGATTCAAAAGCCCAAATTCATCTACGCGTCTAGGACTACAATTTTGATGAAGGAGTCGAAGTGAGATAAAATCTTTTTACAGAACAGAAACTGGCAATAATCTAGTTGGTCAAAAGAGATCTCCGGGTCTAACTCAAAAACTGATGAATGTCAAGAATCCTGATATGACTGAGAGTATGAAAAAACAAAAATCACAAAAACTAGGCCAAAAATAGAGTTTTTTTAGTGCAGACTCGGGTCAATATCCTTCTCGCGGCAGAATTCTCTACCTTTACGTTAGATATTCAAATAGAAATATCTTGAGCTTCTGATATCAAAATCAAGCGATTCAAAAGCCCAAAATCATCTACGCGTCTAGGACTACAACTTTGATGAAGGAGTCGAAATGAGATAAAATCATTTTAGAGAATAGAATCTCGCAGTAATCTAGTTGGTCAAAAAGGTTCTTCATTTGACAATGCTGAGCATCCAAATCTGACTGAGAATTTGCCCTAAGAACAATGATCCCTAGGACCTAATAAAGGTGTAAGTCAATTTTTCAACAAGTCATGAGTGACAAAATATACCTAGGATGGTTAGATATCGTATGAAACCGAGTCAGAATCAGAGTCTAAGTTGGAACAAAAAATAGCGACAACAGCAGAACCTTTTTTTAGTGCAAATTTTGAGGGATTTATTCAACCTTAAAGACCAGTTAAAAAGGAACGAATTTAGCATTATGAAGACTCCTGATCAACCTAAAAAAACCTGATGATTTTGGTAGCAAAGGGGAAGGATAAAAAAGAGCAGAAAACAGCTCAAACAGGGTTCAAAAAAATATTTCTTTCTCCTCCACTTTTGTCAATCTTCTGGCGAACATGAGCTAAACTCCTACACTCCTGTTCAAAACCGGTATACACCATCTCCAACATGTGGGGTCCAAAATTGAGTAACAACATATATATATA
>Ga0325405_1004771_pt1 | contig 13782 bp, 11 predicted proteins | sample PopdelMetagenome_21_FD_205663 | JGI IMG/M metagenome (GOLD analysis project Ga0325405, IMG submission 205663) | Populus deltoides microbial communities from Bellville, Georgia, United States - Xylem-Control-R2 | ecosystem: Host-associated > Plants > Phyllosphere > Stem > Wood/Secondary xylem... | reverse complement strand
TCCCATGGGTTCATCCAATTGATGCAATTTAGGCATGAATCCAATTGAATCAAGCAATTTCAGCAATTAAACCCAAATTCCATTCTTTCAATTCAGCTCCTCAATTCTAAAATTCTAGCAAATCAAATCAAGATCCAAATTCCAGCAATCAAAATAAAAAACCCCAAGTTTCCAAGCATTGAAATTCCAAAACTTCAGTTCCCTCTCCATTTTCAAAACACCAGCACATGAGGACGGGAAGACAAGAACCAAAACCAATAGGAACCATCTTCCTCACCACAATAACACTAGAAAATCCCTTCCATTTCCCACAACACCATCAACAGTAACCATCTCCCTCACATAAACCCAGCCAATGCCCATTTTAAAAACAACAAACCCTTCCACCCATCTGACCCATCACTATAATTGGTCTCTAGATTTTTCCCACACCACCAGTAGATCTTTTCTTCCTAGGAGATCTATAACCTTTCCAGCCATTTTTATGACATTTTTACCCCAATATCAATTTCAAACCAAAAAGAAAAGTGATGAATATTTTCATTGTTTCTGCGTTTAACCCTGTTTATGTCAATAATTCTTGTCTATTAATATTTGTGGTGTGAATCAAATATTGTTGGTAATTGTATCTTTATAAAATAATAATAATAATAATAATAGAAAAAATAAATAAATAAAAATTATTTAATTTAGTAATGTAATTTGTTTTATATGGATATTATATATAATTTGGGTCAGGTCAACATGATCTCATCAGAGCTCATTAGAGCTCATTAAATAAGAATGACGACTTTCGAGCCTGTTTTAGAAACTAACTGCATTAAATGGGCCAAAGCCCAATTTAAATGTTACCATCCTCATAGGTCCGATACCCACTTTATATACAACTGAGATGACAAGTCTCTTTTTTATAATAGTTATTAAACCCGGACTGGCTTGGCAGGTCGAACCGGGACCCGGTCAACCCGGTGGCTGGACTGTTCCGGGTTAGGCGAAAGACTGGCAAATGCAAAAACCTAGCAAAACCTTTTTGACCCGGCGGGTCAACCAATGATCTGAGCAACCCAGGTGAGACCCAGCATATATATATATATATACACTAACTTTACTAACAGCAAAAGAAAAGAACAGTGTGTTCTACCCTAATTTCTTTGAAGTTTGAAAACCAAGAGATCTAGTATCTCAGGAACGTAATCCAAATAGATGAAGCCATTGCTTTCCTAAATTTTCAAGCCAAGGTAAGAACCATGTATTCTTTAATTTTAAATGTTATCTAGTTCAAGTCATTTAAATCTTTCTTGCCCCAACAATTTTCAAGACTCCCCATGGAGCAATAGATAGGAAAATTGTGGGTTATTATAGCAAATAGATAGTTAACTAGTTATGGTGAGAGTCATTAATCATAGAAGGAAATGATTGGTGGTTATTGAAGTACAACCTTTTTGACCGGTGAAGATTAGGATTCCAATGTGTTGCATTGGTTTTTAAACTTGGTTTTGTGAATTCACGGAACAACTTTTGAGTTGTTTAAATTTAGGAAAATCATTTATATTGTGTTTCTTATGTTTGTCAAACAATTGAGAATCTACTCATTGTGGAAGAGGTTGCTTGTAAGCATTTAATTGAATAGAAGTTTTTCCATTAATTAGTATACATTTTTGTGATCTTTATTTATATTTTGCTGCTCATGTTGTTTAAACAATCGAGAGTTTATTATTTATGTTGTGACCACTAAGTTGAATTGCAAATTGATGTACACATATGTAGTGTTGCAACTTGTAAAATGATCATTCGTTGTATTAAATTTTTGTATGAGAGTTTTAATGTGTTAGGTAACTGAAATTTTCACACTATATCTTAGGCAAAGCAGTTTTACACATTCTAATGGATAGAGCAGTTTGACAACAATTCATTTGATTGAAGGTCAGGTCTACCCAGTGGAGCATATTTGTGTACGCACAGGATTTAAAACCCATCATTCTCATACTGATTATCTGTTATGATAAATTTCTCTTTATAAGATCAAACTCTTTTTTGCTATTTTAATAAGATAAACTAAATATCTTTTAAGTAGTGTTTGATTTGGTTTATTACAAGTTCTTAAAATATCTTCTCAACATGATAGCACTTCAAATAGTGATCCTTCAACTACTTATTCATCCAAACCTTCAATTTCCATATCAACGTCAAGTGGTATAAGAGGAAAAACAGATTTGGCATGAGATCATTGTAGAGAAGCTCCTGAACTTAGTGTGGAATGTAAGAAAAACAAATTAGTATGTTTATATTATGCTAAAGTTTTTACGGGTGGAGGCATTAATTGATTCAAGCAAGTTTTGGCTGAAACTAAAGAAGAAGTTGAACAATGCCGTAAATGTCCTCCGGATGTTTGTCATTAAATGCTTTTGAATCTTCAGGGGAATGTTGAACAGGAAAAAAAAAAAGCTAGAGAAATGAAAGCAAATTTCAATTCATATAATGCTAAACAAAGAGACCATGAAGAGAGGATGATTAAACAATTAGAAGATGATTGTAAAGGTGATGACGATGATAATGATGATGATGATGCTGAAGTCGATGGTAAGAAGCAAATGTTACCACCGAAGGTTGCCAATAAAGGAAAGAGTAAAATCACTAGTACTGTTAAACAATCGACTATAAGTTCTTGAAAACATAAAGAAAATGCAACGTTAGGGTCATATTTTATTTCAAGATTAACTCATGGTGCTCAAAAGTCTCTCTAAAGTTATTGGAAAAATAAAGAAGTTATTGAACGATGTGATCTTGCTATAACAAAATAGATGATTGATGCATATGTGTCATTCAATGCTGCTAACTTTGTTTACTATCACCATGCTATAAATGGTATAACAGTCATGGTTCCTAGTTATAAAAGATCAATTTTTCATGCTCTTCGTGGTTATTACCTGGCAAAGGTGATTGATAAAGTGAAGATTTTTGTTGAGAGTTATCGAGAAACTTGAAAGAAGACTGGTTGCACATTGATTGATGATGGATGGATAGATCAACAGAGGAGAACTTTAATTAATTTCTTATTATATTGTCCTAAAGGAACTATTTTTTAAAAAAAAAATAGTAGATGCATCAGAGGCCTTAAAGACTGTTATGTTGTTGTATAAGTTGTTTAAAGAGGTTGTTTTATTTATTGGGCCTGAAAATATCATGCATATGGTGACTAATAATGTTTCTAATTATGTTTCTGCTAGCAAGTTATTGGTGGAAGAATTTCCTTCAATATTTTGGTCTCTTTGTGCTGCTCATTACCTCAACCTCATACTCCAAGATGTTGGTAAGTTATATAGTTAGTTTGTTCTGTTGTTGATCATGCTTATAGTATTACAAAGTATATTTATAATCATTGTTATCCATTGCATTTGATGCACATTCTTCCCAAAATGCTAAAGCTCATTTGCTATCTTTAGCATTAGCAGAGGAGACTTATTCTCTAGATCTCACCATAACTCTCAAATTATCTTTGTGTACTAAATGCTTTGTAAATTAATGAAATTAATAAGTAAGATTATGAAAAAGGTTTGTTGATAATATGTTGAACTCTATATTTTGGGAAGAATGTGCATCAATTATACAAATGACCGAACCATTAGTTCAAGTTCTACGAATTGTTGATAGTGATGATGGACCTGTTATGAGATATTTATATGAGGCTATCCATTCTGTAGATGAAGAAATGTTGAGGAGATTTCAAAAGAACAGGACTAAGGTGCAACCTTTCCTAGACATCATTAACAATAGATAGAATGGACAATTGTAGAAGAAGCTTTATACAACGGGATTTTGGTTAAATGCTCAATTTCAATATGATGTCAATCTAAGGTGCTTTCCCAGACATCATTAACAATAGATGGGATGGACAATTGTATAGGAAGCTTTATGCAACGGGATTTTGGTTGAATCCTCAATATCAATATGATGTCAATCTAATGGATAGATATACAAACATTATTTCCGGACTTCTAGATGTTGTTAAGAAGTATGCAAATGGAAATGTAATACTGTTAAGCAAGCTTACAAGTGAAATGAAGTTGTTTAGGAATGCAGAACATGACTTTGGTAGAGTGTCCGCGAGAAATGATCGCACCCTTTTACCTCCAAGTATATTATTATTTTCATATTCAAAGTAATCTTAAAATATTATCTTGACATAATCTTATATATGAATTTTGTATATAGATGAATGATGGGTGTTGTATGGAACTTGTGCTCCAAATCTACAAAAGCTAGCTATATGAGCTTTAAGTCAAACTTGTAGTTCTTCAAGATGCAAGAGGAATTGGAGTATTTTTTTAGCACGTCCACTCTAAGAAGAGAAATTGATTGGAGCATCACGGACTTAATGACCTAATTTATGTCCACTATAATTTGAGATTAAAAAAAGTATTTTCTTTTCTCTAATTCTTAAAAAGTTATTTATATTATTAAGTAGCATCATTAATACTAATATTTTGTACCTTAACTTTGATTTTGTAGAAATTATTGGAAATGATGGACTTATGATCTAATTAATTTTGAGGCATTTTCTGATACTAAAAATTTGGTAGTAGAAGATAATTCATCATCTTTAACAACTAAAGAAGTAGAAATCTTTCATCGTGATTTATCAACCATAACTATTCAAGATATTTTAAATAAAGGTAATATAAGATTTGATCCTTTAGTTATAACTTTGTTTGAAAATAAATTATTGTTTAATATGTAATGTTTATTGGTTAATTATGTTTCAATTGTAGATTTGATAAATATAAATGAGATTGAGAATGACTGTGATAATGAAGATATACAGGAGCATAATGATGTTTCAATAGGCATTAATGAGGTTGGCTCAATTCCATTTGCATTTGATTCAAATTTTGCTCCTATGGCACTGAAGAACTTAATGTCTATATTCAACCAAAGTGTTGTTGTGTTAGAAAAAGTGTGGTCATTCCAATGAGGTCTTGTACTTTGCCATTCTTTTTTTTTTTTTAATTCTACTAGTGTTAGTGTTCAACATGTTCTAAAATCTTTTGTTTTTCTTATGCAGTTGAGGATGTTGATTTTTGGATTCTAATGCAAAATGAAGTTAGGATATTGATTTATGAATTCTAATGCAAACGGGAGTTTGAATGTTATTACCTTATATCTATTAAATTAAATTATTTATCTCTAGAACAACTTGTTATTTTATTATTTTTATCTTTAATATCTTTAAATTATATTAAAGGTTTGTTTATTTGAAGACAAATGCACCTTCTAATCTATTGATGCTAATTAATTATGTTAATATATATGTTAATGTGATATTTTTTGTTAATTATGCTAGCATATATGTTAAGGTGATATTTTATGTCAAAACAACCATATTAACGTGTGCCTTGGTTTTTTATTTAGATTGACCCACTAGATCTATGAGCCAGTCATTTTACTACCGAGTTGGGTTTTATAACTATGATTTTTATAAGGATCGATGTTAAAATCCTATAAAAGACAAGTCTTCTTTTTAGGGAACTAATGACAAAATTTTTTTCCTGAATAACCAAAATAATAAGTCTCTTTTTAAAAGGGGCCAATGTCAAGATTTGATTTTTACAAATAACTAAATTAATGAGTTTTTTATTTTTAGAGATTAACATCAAAGTTTCCATAAAATGATTATATATAAAAATTAAAAATAAGCTAAAAATAACCAGAATAATTAATGACAAATCACAAAGATAAATTAATAAAAAAACATATAATAAATATAACTTTTTTTAAGAAAAAATATCATAAAAATAATATCGCTCTTTCTTTAAAAATTAAAATTGAAGTTAAAATTGATCAATATAAAACTCTTTACAATCGTTAAAATCATTGAAGTTAAGTAAAGAAATTGACCAATATATAGTGATATATTTAAGGGAAGATCATCGTTTCTTTATTTAAAAGAAAAGGAAATATCAACTCCAACATACACTAAATCATTTAGTTTAGTTATGGAATAGTGACTTGAATGACAATACTCTTGTTGAAAATTCCAATTTAAAAAACTTAGTAATTTTTTATTATTTAATTTTGAAGAATATTAAAATCAATTTACATATTAATTAATACTAAATCTTTTTTTTAATAATTAAAAAAAAACAAATCTCTCATATCAGCCAGTATATTAAAAAAATTAATAAAATTTTCAAAACACTAATCTCAAAGTTCGGATCCAAAAAATAAAAAGCAATCATGCCTTTTTAATTGAACTCTTCGTTACAAAATTTAATAGATGATAATAGTTAAAAAGGTAAAGGAGGTGCATGTGTACAAAAAGGAATGAATTACAATAAATACTCTTTTATTACTTCAATAGTTTAACACACCCTATTTCCAATCTTTTTGTGTTAAATTCAGCAATATTTATGTTAAATTCTTTCACTTGATTATGGTTTTGGCTTGGAAGCTTTAAATGTCAAAATGTATATGATCAATTGACCTCCAATTTGGACAAATATTGGGGCCGGGGGATAAACTCTACAAAGGAATGTATTTTTTTCAAAGAAAGAGTTTCGTCAAGCATCGTACGTGTGTTCTTACATACCTTTCATGAGCTTGTAATTAAAAAAGCTGAGCTGTGGGTTTTCTTTATATAAAAACCGTTCATGTGTGGACATAACATTTACACCATTGCATGTCCCCGAACATTATTGCTTCCATTATTACTGAGCCCCCCACCCACTTAATTGTAAAGTACAATTATTTTTCTTTGTTAAAACTTTGAAATCCATAATTACTCTAATTTGTTTATCAAATCTTATCTTTCCCCAGCCCATATGCTGCCTGCTTGTGAAGAATGAGCTGGATATAAAAGAGTTTTTAAGCATGCTAATTAATGATTAGGGTCTTAAAGGTGCCCTATGGGAGATGCCTTTTCTCCTTCTTGAAGTAGAATGTGGTGGAATTGGCGTGCTTTTGTACATGTCTTGTTGGCTTCCTTCACGCAATTCTTCTTCTTTCTTTAATGGCAATCTTCTTGCCATTCCATCTCTAATCTCCTCGTTCTTGGTGCTTAAGTTAAAGTTGGTATCTCCACTGTTCTTTATTCCTACAAGCTGGATTAAATACCAAGTTAACTTTTGTCTAAAACATTATCCAAGGAAAATAACAAGTCCATCAGGAACAGGAAACTTTACAAATTAATCTAGCTAGCTCCGATTATGGTCACAACATAACTTTTGTTTTTTAAGATGTTTTTTAAATTATTTTCTTACTTAAAAACATTAAATTAATATTTTTTAGAAGGTTTTTTAAATAATTTTAATAGAATGATGTTAAAAATAAAAAGATAAATAAGTATTTCTAAAAAAGCACATTAAGCTACTTATTACCAAACACACTTCTCAAATCTTAGTACAACCACAATGTCACTAATTGAAAACTACAAGGTAATATTATGTGATAATAATTTGGTGCGCAGAGGGTAGAAATCAAACAAGAGATGCAGCTTTTTGGTATAACAACAATTGTCCTAGTTTTAAATGACAATGTGGGACAGTTTTGTAAGGAAAGGGTCGGTAGAAATCTGATGAGAGAAACGAGAAGAAATTAACTAACCTTACATCCCAAAGAACAGAAACGAAAGGGATCCAGAAGACTACTTTGGTTTACTAAATCAGACATCAAGAGTTTCTTATCCTCAGAAACTGAGAATTATTTTATAAGAGTTCATGAATTCCAAGCCTAACCAAGAAACTTTTCTCCAAAGCCCAGCGCACCATCCAAGGAAAGATCCAAACCCATATCAAAGACTTATGAAGTAAAACAGGCACTAATCCAAAGCCCATCCTTTCTTCTAAAGTCCCTTTCCGTGCTTCACAGCAAAAAACAACTTCCCCGACACAATCCCTCCACTACGTACACTCATTGATAGCCCATCTTATCTCCAAGAATATGATTTTTCGTATTATGAATTGTGTTTTATATTTATACATTAGAATCTGTTTTTTATTCAAAACCCACTAGAAATTTTCAGCACCACACACGCAGGCTATCTATTACTTGCAATGTGAAAACAAAATTTCCACAGAACAATAATCGTTTTCATATAGAAGGCAAAGACTTCTACATCTGAGTCCACAAAATCCACCTAATAAAGACAAGGTGTCGTTTATTTTGTTTTTGTGTGACAACCAAAGAATTAGTTTAGACCTGAGTCGTTTCTATAGGTATGTTCTGAATCCTAAACAATGGGATGCATGGATATGATGAGGTCTCTAAATTATCGATTCAATTCTATAATATCAGCATAAAATATGTGAAACTCTTATTCCTCCATGACGTACGTTCTAGTGAAAACAGTCAAAATGTTAAACATTTTCAAGTAATTTACACTATATATCAATAATTTAGCATTTTTAAATGATTTTTGCCATATTGGAGATGCTCTAAGCAAATTATGGAAAGTAACAATAAGAAGTTTAAGCAAGAAAAATGGACAGAGTTTAGTTCTATTTCTGCATGGAAAATTTTGATTATTTTAGAATGAAATCGGTATTTAAAGAATTAGAATATTCTTTTGACCCCATAAAATCAAATTACTTCTACGAATGTTAAATATCAGGAGAGAAAAAATACTCTGATTACTCGTAGAAAAGGAAAAAGAAAAAAGAAAAGAAACATACCGTGATTTTCTCAAAGAAAACGTGACTTCGCCTGGAGACATTGAGTAATTTGCTGGCATCTTATATTGATATCTAAATTGATTTTTGTTAGCAAAAAATAAAAGGGTTTCTGAGCAAGCAAGAGAGAGGTTTTAGATGGTTTGAAAACCCGGTTCATCATGCTAATTTCCGGTTTGACAGCTATGTTTTGGCTACTGTAATGCACACTAGCTACTGTTTTAAGCAACTTGACTTCAAAGATGAAAAGGAGTCTTTTTCTTGATTCCTCATTTTTTGAACACCCTTTTATTTTGTCTTTAGAAGTTTCTGCTTTTTTGTTATTTCTATTACAGACAACAATTCTTTTGAATCATATTCTTTCCGCTGCATATCTTTATTCTCTTTTACTACATGATTCTGTTCAGACTGTGAAGTCGGCATCTACTGGTCTTCTTGGTTTCTGGAAATGGGAAAGCTGTGTTTTTTTCTTCTGTCTGTTGTGTTCTTGGTTTCTTTGCTTAATGGAGAAACAGTCACTGCCGCTTCAAGAAAAAAGGTAGCCACTGGTGCAAGAACCCGTGATGCATCAGAAGAATGGGGATATGTAGAAGTTAGACCAAGTAAGCAAACTGTTTCAGTTTTCATTCTTTATATTTATGTATGTATGCTATTAGTAATTGAAAATGTGCCCATCTTGGTTTGTGTTAAACAGGAGCACACATGTTTTGGTGGCTTTATAGGAGTCCTTACAGAGTTGAAGATTCATCCAAACCATGGCCAATCATTCTTTGGTTGCAGGGTGGACCTGTGAGTACCTAATTGCTAATGTTTGGTATCAAAATGCTCCATTAATTAATGTTTGGTTTGACAAAACAGGGAGGATCGGGTGTTGGGATGGGAAATTTTGAAGAAATTGGGCCGCTGGATACCTATCTGAAGCCCCGGAATTCGACATGGTTACAAGTCGCTGATCTGCTCTTTGTGGTAATTCTCATCCACTATCTATATATATATTTTTTCAGGATTTCTCTCCTATTTGACTTATTCTTTGAGGGGATTGCTCAGGATAATCCAGTTGGCACAGGATACAGTTTTGTGGAAGAGGGTGATGCAGACTTGTTTGTCAAGACTGATGACGAGGCAGCAAGTGATCTAACTACTCTGTTGGAGAAAGTATTTAACAGGAATGAGAGCCTTCAGAAGAGTCCTTTGTATATTGTAGCAGAGTCTTATGGAGGCAAATTTGCTGTCACCCTTGGTTTATCAGCTCTAAAAGCTATTGAAGCAGGAAAACTGAAACTTATACTTGGAGGTAATCATTAATTTCTTGCCAGCCAATCAATCTTCTGTTAAAGAAACACGATCGAAACAAATTTACAAGCTATTTCTGCACACGCAGGAGTAGCGTTGGGTGACACTTGGATCTCACCAGAAGATTTTGTGGCAAGTTAATTAGTCTTGTTCGCGTATTTCATCTCTTGTGTTAATTAGAGAGAGAAGATTATTTTCCCTGCTGCATTTTTGGATTCTGATATTACAAATTGAAGTTTCCAGCTTTCATGGGGTCCTCTTCTAAAAGATTTATCGAGGCTCGACAGCAACGGACTTCAGAAGGCAAACAGGTCCAGGCTATTGCCGTGTTCTTAATGAAAACAAATTAAATATTGACAAATTGTCTTAGTATTAACATCTTTTATTTTACAATACAGCCTGGCTGAGAAGATTAGGCAGCAAATCCGCGAAGGTCAGTATGCTGACGCAACAAATTCTTGGTCTGAGCTTGAGCGAGTGATTAGTGCTAACAGCAATTCTGTGGTATTCTTTGTTGTTCTCTTAATTTTCATTTCTTTTATGATCAGAATTCAACAAACAATTTGAATTGTATATTTTTGTGGCAATATTCTCAGGATTTCTATAATTTTTTATTGGATTCTGGATCGGACCCTTTATCTCTAAGTACAGCTGCGGCTGAATTATCGCAAAAAAATGCAATGAAGAGCTACTCGAGGTATATCAGCTCTCTGAGGTCAGCACTTCCAGGAGGTGGTGTCGGTGATCTTGATAGCATAATGAATGGGGTCATTAAGAGAAAGCTTAAGATAATCCCAGCTAATTTCTCGTATGTTTCCTTCTTGCTCAAGTAATTAATTATCATCTAATTAAGAAGCAATTAATCAATCCATCACCGAACAATCTTTTCGGTGTTTAATTACAGATGGGGAGAGCAGTCCTCTAACGTTTTCAACCAGATGGCAGGCGATTTTATGAGACCGAGAATTAATGAGGTGCTGTCCTAATTCTCTTTGTTCAATTACTAGCTAGGTCAAGCTGATTAGATCCCAGAATTCCATGGTTAAAGAGCTTGATTAGATCCCAGAATTATTATTATTAAGTTATTTTATTTATTCATCTCCTTGTCTTTTGTAGGTTGATGAACTCCTAGCCAAGGGAGTGAATGTGACTATATACAATGGGCAGGTATGATTTCTCTCCATGCTAGCTAGCATGGACCTTGAGGAATGGTTTAGGGTCCCCATGCATGGTCCACCATGTGCATCATCCATCCCATGTGCATCATCCATCCCATGTGCATCATCCATATGTCTATAAATCATTGATGTGAATATTAAAATATCTATCTTGTCTATTATTTATTAAGAAGCAAGCTAGATAAAATTAAAATTAATTATAATTTAATTAGTCCATGTGCTCTTATGATTTACTCCTTATTTTTTGAAAAGCATAACATGATGTGCTATTAAAATAATCTAAAAAGAAATTAAGGGCTTAACTTTGATTAACAAGTAATTAATTAAGCTAATATGATGATTGTATAGGATAATCTTCTCATCTTTAAAACAATAAATTTATTTCCTTGCTTGTTATATATAGCTCGATCTCATTTGTTCAACCAAGGGAACCGAAGCATGGGTTGAAAAACTCAAGTAAGAGTGTGCTTTATTTTTCTTTTATTAGATATTATCATTACTACTTTCCTCCTCTATATATATATATATATATATATATATATATAAACTATGCTAAACTATGCTAAACTATGCGATCATCAGACTGATAATTATACATTTTTCAGGTGGGAAGGGCTCAACAGTTTTTTGAGCATGAACAGAACTCCTCTTCTTTGCGGTGCAGAAGGACAGCTCACAAAAGGATTTACCAGGTCGTACAAAAACCTGAACTTCTTCTGGATTCTTGGGGCAGGCCACTTTGTAAGTCAAAACCATACCATCCTCCAGTGTTTTAGCCTTATTTATTTTAAGTTATTTTAGGAAAATAATGAACTTATTATTTCTCATTGAAAAATTAAAATTGGAAGTCATAAGCTCATAGAGTTTTCTCGTAGAGCTTGGTTTCAGCAGTGAACTTAAGTACAGTTTAATAAAATAGCTCAGAAAATTAAAAGAAGTTGAAGAATAAAAAGTTGTTTTAAAATTGGTGGTAAAATTAATGGATTTAATTTTGTAACCATTACTATAAATTCTAGAGTTTTTATTTTAAATATCTATTTAATAAACAAAGTTGAGAAAAAAACAATTTCAAGAATCAAATATATAGATGATTAGGGAAATGTATCGGTTTTTGGTGTAAGAATAATATTTAGAATTTGATTTGTTAACTGTAAGTCCTTAATTATTTAATTTAAAAAAATAATACCTAAATCTATTTAAAAATAAGAAAAATTATGTGATCATAAATGTGAAATATTGATAATAAGTTAACCTCAAAATTAACATTTTAAGAGATTTTATTTTGTAGAAGGTAAAAAATATAAGAGATAACATAGAAAATTATAAATCTTCATGTACTAATATTTTATTTTCATTACCAAAAAAATGTGTATAATTAATTTACTATAATTAAGAAAATCTAAAAAGAGCGAAACACTAAATTAGACGGGAAAAAAAAAAAAAAAAAAAGGTGCCAAAAGGTTGAAGGTTAATAATGATGATTTATTAGCACTACTACATTGAAAGCACTGAGAGGCTATTATGACTTTTAAACTTCGGCCACCCCACTTGCTCAAAGTCACGTGTGACTCAATTATCTGTCATTTCACTTTCATGCACTCCACATACTAATTATGGAGTGAGTTAGTGTATCCATGTTGCTTGAAAAGTCATGCTAACCCACCATGGTGGGTGTAGGTGTCCAATGGTTTGAGTTAAAAATTCTTGTACACCAATTTCTATTGATCTAAACTCAAAATCAAGTACAAGCCAGATTTATTTTTATCTAGTTTTTTATTAAAAAAAAATAAAAAATAAAAAACCCTAAAACAATGTGGTTTAAAAAGAAATATATCGACCTACAACTTAACCCATAATTTAAGTCCCGAGTTGGGTCAATCTTGGGTTAGGTCTTATAAGTATGATTCTAAGTTTATCTTTCCACGTGCATTTAAGGAACTCGGGTTTCAATCTTTTACTTCCAAGACTTTAAGTCATAACTCCGGTTAAATTTAACTTATTTTCTTTGCTAAATTACGTGAACGGGAGCAACTGAAATCATTATAGTAATTTATAATAAATAAAAAGTCATTATCTGTAACGATGGTATTCTAGGGAGTGTTTTGGTAAGTGAGCCCATTTTAAAAAAATTAATTTGTTAAATAACACATGAGGAAAAATAATTAGAAATCTAGCACAATTGAGAGAGTCACATGTGACATTTGCGACACGCGAGTTGCATATGCCATATGCAACTCCACTGTCCATCTGCGACTCATTTTTCACAGATGGTATATGCGACTCTTTTAACAGATGCATCCAAGAACAATCTACTCTACCATCAACTCCCTACAAAAAAAAAAATAGCAATTTGCACAATTACAAATAATCAGTTCTTCATCATTAAAACACAATTCACATGAGCAGCACATAATATATTAAATCGCAAATAACAAATGTACACTGTCAATTAAGAAAACATAACATTTTATTCAAATTATACATTTATTCACAATTATCTTAACATGTAATTATATATAATAATCTCCTCAGCTTATAAAACTCGAGTTCGGGTATGTAATATCCATATAGGTTTGAGGAGGACCAATATCATCCCAACTCGTGGACAGTTCTAGGTATAGTTTTTAAACCCGACCCGGTATGATGAT
>Ga0325405_1004770_pt1 | contig 13782 bp, 11 predicted proteins | sample PopdelMetagenome_21_FD_205663 | JGI IMG/M metagenome (GOLD analysis project Ga0325405, IMG submission 205663) | Populus deltoides microbial communities from Bellville, Georgia, United States - Xylem-Control-R2 | ecosystem: Host-associated > Plants > Phyllosphere > Stem > Wood/Secondary xylem... | reverse complement strand
AATTTTTTTATAAAAAAATATTAAATTAATATTTTTAAATATTTTTATATGATTTTAATATATCAATATAAAAAATAAATATAAAATCTTTTTTATTCTTTGTTTGGCTTGATCTCTTTCCTCTTTTCTTAGTTTCCTTTTCTCTAGAGTGAAAACTACGTATTTATCATAAAAATTATCATAAAAATATTATATTCTTAACTTAAAAAAGAGAGAACTTGTATATTCAATTTGTAATGGAAATTAAATTTATAATAATAAATAAATATGTCAATATTAAAAAATAATTCTAATCTTCTTCTTATTTTAAAAATTATTTTTATATAAAATAAAAAATATATTATTTATGTTTTTTTTTTCATTTTTCAAACTCAATATAAATTTAAAAAACTAATTTCGAAGAAATATTTTATTTAATTACGATGTTTCAGTTTTTCTTATCCCACTCCATGTTTTATAATTTTTTTAAAATAATATATATTTTTTATTTTTTAAAATTTATTTTTAATATCATTTTATTATAACAATACAAAAATACTAAAACAAATTAATTTAAAATAAAGAAATCTCTCCTTCAAGATCTCGTGCGCTGCGCCTCTGTCTTTGCACTGCTATTTTTTCAAAAACCCCAACTTTTACAAGTATTGTTAATAAATAGTAGCAGAGCTGCCACTATGAAAAGATTCATTCTTTCTTTGTTTGGCTTCTAAAACAAAACTCAGTACGGTAACGCAAAGGCAAGCTTTCTTTCCCTTGTGCTTCTGATTCTTTGATTTACTATTAATTAAGCTAAGAAATTAAGCTTTTTTATTATTTTTTTTTAAAAGAAAGAAAATTAGATGGGTTTGTCAAGTTATGATATAGAAACATACATTTGTATTTTGTGGGATGGTTTGACATCAAGTCTTGTTTTCTTTTGGGAATTTTATTAATTTAGGGCAAAATCAAGTAGCAGTAGTTATTCCATGAATTAGCTTTGTTGAGAAAAATGGAGTAAAAGTCTACTTTTGTCTTGAATTTTATTAATTTATATTTCGTTTTCAATTCGGGAATTACGTGAGGTTTAAGGAATGATTAACTTAATTAATTGAGTTTGTGATATCCTGGAAATTATGAGAAGAATTCAAGGTTTTGATTATGTGTGACTGTGATCTTTATGCATGTACACCTTGTTCTATGTTGTAGAAACATGCTCTATTTTTGGGTTTGACAAGGACTCTGGCATGTGAGAGTGATTTGCACAAAGAGTGGTGAAAGGCGGAATGTAATAAGACAGACATAAGCACAAGAAAAGTGGAATGTTGAAGGAGGGAGAAAGATTGCTAGAAGGGCTGTGGGGGGAAGTGAGGGAGCTAAGCCTGGGAAACAGAATACAACGGCTAGACTCGGCCCCGACCCCACTCCAATTCCTAAGAGACTTTGTATCCCCTAACAAGCCTTGCATCATTTCTAATGCCATCTCCCACTGGCCTGCTCTCACCCGTTGGCCTAGTCTCTCTTACCTCTCTTCCACGCTTTCCAATTCCATCGTCTCCCTTCACCTCACCCCAGATGGCCGTGCCGATTCCCTTGTTCCCCTAGAAAACCCTAAAAAAGAAGAAATATGCTTCGCCTCTGCTCATGTGGAGCGTGTTCCTTTCCCTTGTGCACTTGATCTTGTTCTGAATCCAGAAAGAAAAAATCTGGTGGCATACCTGCAGCAGCAGAATGACTGCTTCCGGGAAGAATACTCGGCATTGGCTTCGGACTGCGATGCCCACATCCCATGGGCGACTGAGGCACTGGGAGGCTACCTTCCAGAGGCAGTGAATCTGTGGATTGGAAACCATTTATCTGAAACTTCATTCCACAAGGACCATTATGAGAATCTGTATGCTGTTGTTTCGGGGGAGAAGCAATTCTTGCTACTTCCTCCTACTGACATGCACCGCATGTACATTCAAGATTTCCCAGCTGCTCAGTATTCTTATTCCAGTGACAGTGGAGAATTTAGATTGGAGTTGGAGAAGCCATTGAGATATGTGCCATGGTGCAGCGTGAATCCTTATCCATCTCCAGAGACCAAGGAGATTGAAATGTCTAAATTTCCTCTGTATTTCAATGGTCCGACACCCTTTCATTGTACTGTCAAGGCTGGCGAGATTCTCTACTTGTAAGAAAGATTTCATTTACTTGTTCAATTTGCTTCACTTACATTATTTTGTATCATACCATTATTAGAAAAAATTACTTTGATATACATTTCATACAAGTGAATGTTTTGGGTGATTTTTAGAGCGAAACGTGGCACGGCTATCGTGTTGCATGATAACCCATCATAATATCGAGGTTAATCTCGTGAAGTTGATGCAGGCCAAGTATGTGGTTTCATCATGTTCGACAGAGTCCAGATGACAATGGATGCACTATTGCCATAAACTATTGTAAGAATCAAGTATTTCTTGGCTCTTTTTTTTTTCTTGTTAAATTTCACACAATGCTAACATACAAGGATGCGTGGCAGGGTATGATATGCAGTTCGACATCAAGTATGCTTATTTCAATTTCTTGCAATCAATTCATCATGGGTCAAGATTGATGAATTGCGATGCATCCAAGTGCACCTTAAGTGATGAACTATGTATTGATGCTAGTGAATTGGAAGCCAATCAAGAAGATACTAAAGACGGATGAGCTTTGATTTGTTTAATGTGGTGGGTGGTTTGGTCATCCAATCCATTTATGAATGAACTCACCAAGCAGAATATGCAGAGAAAATCACAACAAAAGACATTTGCGCTGTCTCTGTCACATGCTAACATTGTCACTATTGATTCTTGCAACTTCGATCCTTGGTGGCTGCTTATAATCATTTTCTGGTGTTGTCATCTACAAGCTTCAACGAAGAAAATATAGAAACATCACGAAATGTTATCATCTTCTTCTTCTTTGATACAAAAAAATCTTCCTTTTTTCAGGAACCATTGTGATTACAAAAACCCATGTACATTCAAAAATTGATGAGAATGTGATCAACAAACAAAAGTATTGCAAAAGTAGAAATCACTGTCACATCTCACCCACCCCTTGGAAGCAAAACAAGCTCTATATAAGCAAATAAATCAATAAATGAAAAATGAAATCAAAGGCACCTTTCGGCTGATTCCGTTTGTGTTTCCTGCAATAAAAAGTGGAAATCTGATCTTTGACGGAGCAGCGGTGGAGGATCCATGTTAGATAGACGAATTGCACTCAAGGATCCGAATATCTCTTCCATTGAGAAAGGTATGCTGAAACCAAACCAAATGATTAGTATTTAAACAATGAAGATTAGTAGTAATGAGAAGATAAAAATTGTCACTCTTCATCATACATACCTTGAATCAACATCGAGTAAGAATGTATTATTAGGCATTTTTATTGAATCTGCTGCCATCAGTGTTCTCATCTTGCTAATCACCTACACAACATTTTTAATTTTTCTTAATGAAGCCCACTTCCAAATAAAGAATAAACCAGTAAAAGAGAGAGTTCTTTGCTTACATCTGAAGATAATCCCTGAGTTCCATATTTGTCATCCCAGAACATGGTCCCAATGCGATATATTTGTGGAATGCTCAACATCTATCAAAAGAAAATCAACAAATTATATCATACCACAGTTCTAATTCTGTTATTTACTACGTGCAAACTTACTTACCGGGCAGAGTTCATTTGTGATCTCTTCTAAAGATTTTTGAGCCTTTTGATGCGAGACCTACATGCATATATTAGTAAAACAAATCATTAGTTAGTTTAAATCAAATGCACTATTCTGGAAAGAAATAAAGGCCTTTTCGGATTGCTAGAAGATGTACCAGAAACTCAACAGCTTGCCTTATGTGTCTGAGTTCATCCCATGATGATCCTGCAAACTATGGAATAAATAACAAGATGTTAGAGTTATTGTCTTTTTTTCTGCGTTGCTAATTATATATTAATTGTTCTTTTGCTTACCTGATCTGATGCTTTACGACACCACTGTTCCAATTCCTGCAAACCGGCCTTTACATATTCTCCATTGCTAAACGAGCAGCATTCACGACGAAGCAATAAGCTGCCAGGTCAACCATATGGATAGAGTTTTAGCATAGAATGAGAACATATAGTTAAACACATGACAAATAAATAAAAGAAAAGTTCTTCTTACCTGTTAAAAAGTTGTACATTTATGAATGAGAAAACCTGACTAAAGATTTTCCTCATGAACACTGGAGGGACCTGAAAATTTCCAAACGTTAGGCGATAAACACTTCCTTTGCCAATCTCTGCACTTAGACCTTAAGTCTGAAAAACCTATTAGAAAGGAGGTTTGTTCTTACATGGTTCTCTGACATTATGCCCAATGTATGATCTAGCTTATTGACAATGCTTTGCCAGTGTATATTTGATGATTGCTGTTTGGCAACAATACTGGAATGGATATTTTTGGATGACCCTCTTATTGATCTTGGAGCCTGTTCATTCAAGTAAGCATGATATTTCCATTAAATGATTCAGCTCTTACTTTGTGATGTGATTCACTCTTATTCAATATGCTTACTTGGATGCACAAATTCAGAAATGGACCAATCTCTTTCTTTACACTGTCTCTGATCAGCCCATATATTTTCTCAACGTATGCAGTCAGATGTTGCTTAAATAGCAGTGCTGGGTACTTAGCTTCCACTTTTAATTGTTCATTTCCTTTTCCCACCATTCCACTGTAACCACTTGACATTCCCATGCCAACTGAAGATGAATGGAATCCCTGATATTGCATGTTCGAGTATTACGATTTTGTCATTGAATTAGATGTTACTAAAGAATTAACTTGATAGAACTTACCAGCGCCATTCTACCAAATAAGGTAGCTGGCGAGTTTCGGTTACGCCATGAAGATACATTCTTTGTATTGCTTGCTTTAAGAGTATTTTGAAGCAGATACAAAAGGGTAGAAGTACTTGATAGCCAGTATGCTAGATCAGTGATGTTGTCTTGACTCTTCAATAGCACAACATGGAAAATCAGTATCACAATTAACTGATAGTACTTTAATTTCCTTGTATATGGTTAATATGCTTCAATTGGTTGAAGAATGCTACCTCTATTGATGATCGGATTGTGTGAATAATCTTGTCAAAAATAGTTGCCTTCTCTGCTTCAAAGGATCTCCACTGAAGAAGTGTTTTATACGCAACACAAGCAGCGACAGGTCTGGTCTCGTCAAACCGCTTATCTTCCATAAGACACTTGATAAGTACATCATGGTTTTCCTGTTCATAGAGAAGAAATATCAGAATGTTCTTTCCAGCAATTACACAATCGAAGCGCGATGCTCTCTGGACTTTTTTTCTGGGTATTTGCAAGAATTCAGCATCCAGCTGGCTACCTGCTGTTTGTCTGTTAGGGATCTTTGTGTAGTTAAGAGGGAGATGGGAGGCCCAGATTCCTGGAAACAAAATTTATCATTAGGTCTGGGATGAATTCATGAAGTATCTATTTTCTTCTGGAAATGTGTTCATGGAAGGTGTGGCCATACCTTTGTCATTTGAGACTCTTCTTCTCTTTGACGACCATGACCATTCTCAAAACTCTAAATCATTATACAAGGTTAAATGACAAACTATGCGATAACTTCAATCTAAGGAAAAGGACAATCTTAGAAAAGATACCTTGACCCGAGGCAGAATTATTTCAGGAGTCATCTGTTCTAGAATTGCTGGTTGTTTGCGGAGGAGTTCATTCTCTGACTCCAGCTCTGCAATCATGCTCTTGAGGCTGGATAAAAGGATAAGAAGCTTTCATATTTGTATGAGAATAAGTAGTTTGATATTTGGGCTACGGGACTTTTCAGAAAGTTCATGGTGAATTGACATGCTGTATAACCAGTTCAACTTGACCAACAGAACTGAATCAATTTCTAGTACCGAATCAAATTTCCAGGACCTCTTGCTAAATAATCTACAACATGCCATGTTTCCATGATTTGTTTAATTGTATGATGTTATGTTATAGAACCTTTTCTTCCATGTACAATTAGATCCAATATTACACACTCGTGCAGATATCCCTTTCCTCACTCATCAATTGTACTGTCAGCCGAACTCTGTTGCATCTCATCATGAGTTTTCCCTTCCAGCTAATTTGTATGGGAGAGAAACGAAGAGAGTGGGGAAAAGATGAATTCTCCCGGTTTAATCATGTGACTGAGCCTTACATTTTTAATTCTTCAGAGAGACCCTCATTTTCTGATGCATCCAAAGCCTGCTGTCGTAAAACCTGATTCTCTGATTCCAGGTTGGACAGATTTAATTCCAATCTGAAAATCATAAAGAGTTAGTACACCCTGGATAATGATCATAGAGGTGCTTGTGTAACAAAGCCATGGAGGAATACCTTTCAATGGTATCTTGAAGTGTCATCGTTTTCAGGTGTGATTCTTCAGCTTCTTTAGTTCTTGCCTTGCTTTCTTTCTCTAGTTCAGAACACTTATTCTCGAATTCCTCCATCTTCTTCTTCAGCTCACTTAGCTCATTCTACGCGTTCAGAATAAAAATTATATCATCCATTTAAAGAACATTAGAATTATGTGTGCACTCGTCTGTGTATATTATCATATGTGTAACGAGCTTCCTCTCTGTAAATTTTTAAGTACGGAGATTCATGCCTCTCCTTCTGTAAAATTCTGTCATGCGGTTATCAAATCATTTACATCTTAATCCATATTTATCATTCACGGTGCAATAATAAGATTGCATCTGCGTTGTTAATGCATGCTAGATTCTGACCTGGAACTTCTATCACCTGTAGCAAAACAAAGAGAAAACTTGCTTGGCATATTTCCAGCACAGTGACTTGTTGGCTCACAGTGAAAATAGATTGTTAAGAATTCTTGGTCTCAACCCTAGTTAATTATTTATGATGACGTATAAAGCTACAACTTATGTCAAATTTGTCAATCGAAGCAACATAATGTAATGCGTTGATACTGCTATGTGATGTTAGGTAGTTGAACTGTGTCAGAAGTTACCTCTAGTTCATCATTCTGATTCTTGAGTAACTCCAGCTTGGTGTTGTCCACAACCGGCACCTCTTTAATGACCGGTGGAGCTTGTTCTATAGCTAGCTTTGCCTCTTCTTTCTCCCGGATTATTGCGGCATGGGCTTCATCTAGCTGGCCTTGCATTTCATGTAATGAACTTTGCAGTTCTACAATTTCTTGCCCTTTAGCTTCTTCCAGATCAAGCTACACGCACAAAAAATTAAAAAAAAAAAAAAACAAAAATGTCATGAACATTTTTAGCAAATTTCTTGACAACCTTACATTCTTAACTAGAGTTTAAAGTTTTTGGCTCAGGGCATTTTGGGGGAGTAACTGACTGTTTAGACAAATGATTGTGGAATCAACATATGCAAGGATGCATGTAGGATGCGTTCAATTTGTAGGTGATAATTTTCCTGCACTTTAAGTGAAATGCTATTTAAATTTGTTGATGAGTAGTGTTCATTTCTAAATTTAATGGTGCTTATGTTAAACAAAAAAATCGCATTTCATTTTTGTTGCACGATAAAACTATTACTCTCCTAATATTCACACTTTTTTGGCACTTTAACGTAAAATATACCCTCAAGTGCTTTTCAAATTCTAGTCGCCATGTTAGCTCTTCAACACGCTTCTCTAGCTTGTCCTTGGCTTCTTTAAGTGCCCCTGTTTCTCTTGCAGCCTGCATCAGTATATTTTTATTTCTATTGTGAAAACACCGACTGTAATTATAGTGCAATAGAATAGTTGAATGTCGAAAAATGGTAGAGAATTGCAGTTAAACTGCTACAGATAGTTAGCTCACCATCCTGAGCTTTCTAAGCTCCTTCCTGGCTGTCCTTGCTCTCCAAAGACATTGCAATGCTAGAGTTGCAATCTTATGCTGTTTATACGAGGAAAGAGAACGATATCTTCTCCAGCGAGTCTATAAAAATAAAGATATGATAGATAGGAAAATTATCAGTCAGAAATTGTTCATCTAAATGTTTTGGCATTGCTTATTCTTGTGCATGTAGTAAGAAAGAAAAAAAATCCGAACAAATTCCATTTCCCCCCATGTTTATCTGATCTCATGTTTACTCCTCTGTTGGCATTATATTTTCTTAATTTTCAGCTCTTCATTTTATTCTATTTCTAGTCACATACTTCTTGATCCCCTGTGATTTACAAGTTCTGTTAGCAGCTCATCCTGAGAGTGCGTCACCTGAATTATAATTGCAGCCTTGGTTCTTCTTCTGTATCTGTATTCATTACGTGCTGCCATTGCTCGCATTCCAGTTTGGATAACTATTGTTGATGCTTGCAAGTTAGTGTAAAATGTTCTTGCTCCATGAGCACGGACATTCTTTTGTATACGGATAGAAGCTGCTTCCTTCCTCATCTGTTCATATAGCTTACGTGCAAGTTGTGCTGCACAAGAGGCAAGACAAATAGAGAATTTTTATCTTCCGACTTCTATTCTTTATAGGCAAGGACTTCAAATGGTGGTCTGGCTCATTTTCAGTTGGGATCAAGTCATGGACACAAAATCTGACTTTTCTATAGAAAATCATAAAGAATTCGACCAACTGAAGCACAACTATTTTAGAATGGCATGATTCTGTTGCCCAAAGATAACATGCAACACTAATTAACCATTCCTTATCAGTGCAAGTTACTTCAGTCGGATGGTCTGTTTGCCTTCTTGTTTTATAGGGAAAGATATAATTACTTGGGGAAAGAGAGCTTACCTCTCCAGAGTTTCTGCAAATGAATTGTAGCCCTCCTTAGGGTAATGAACTCTTTTCTGGTCAGATATGTCCGGATTTGTCTCTGGATACGCCTGACAGCATTAGCCAAAACTTCAGCTCTTCGTGCATCCAACTCAGCCATCTGCCCAGCTCTGAGGAACACCTTTGTCTTCCCAATCTAAACGAAGCATTCAGGGGGTGAATGTTACAATAGCACATCATATTTTGTTTTTTACTTGTTACATAGTTTATGAACATTGCTCTTTTTTTTAATATATATATATATCGTGATCAAACATACCTGATAGCCCGTTAAACCCATCCTGTCCAAGATGGCAACACATGCTGATTTTTCATCAGATCTGCCCAGAAGAAACAGAGAATGTTATGGTTGGACTATTATGAAGTTCAAGTTACTTTAGGTGTTGGAGAATAGTTAGTGAGGAACAGCTGAGTAGATATTCTAACTCAGCTGTCACCAACTGCAGTCAGCTTCTGTTAGATAAGATACAATCTCTGCTCAAAATGATTTTTGTAGCTAAACAGTTCATTACTCTCATTCCAGCCCTGACTTTGAGACTTCTGTGCCACAAATGCTTTATGCCAAATGACAAGTAACTGCACCAGAATTCATACCCATCTAGAACATCAGGAGCCAACATTCCAAAACGATCAAGGAACTCATCAAATGTTCTTTTGGTTGGATAACCAGCACAACTTATCCTAATTGCCTCTAGTACTCCCTGTTGTAAAATCCATTAGAATAATCATTATCAATCGGAGAAACTTGATAAATAGTTAGGAAACAAATGTTTTTCCCCATCAGAAAAGTGAGAATCAAAGCTACATGTTTTCAAGAAGGAACGAAGTGAATTTATCTTACCCCACATCTCAGTTGGTTTAAGACATTGATGTTCTCAAAGATTCCAGGCTTTAGTACTGTATTTGGCTTTACACATCTTATGTAATGCGGTTCTGTTGTATTCAATGTCTCCATTAAAGCTTGTAATTGTTGCTGGATGCTCATTTTAAGCTAAGTGTCAGTCACGGTCTGAATTATTTTCTGTATCATACAGGATGCTGCAATTTCATGCGGACAAGCTTACCTTGAAGCGGGTACCAATTGAAGAGAACTTGGATTGCTTAGATGTCTCCTCAGGTAGTGGAGGGAAAAGGTTAGCAACAAAAGGACACCTGGAAGCATCTAATAGAGCTTGATGTTCTGCTACTACATAATCTTTATTTTTATCAAGAAACTGATCTGCTTGGTAAGTAACCTGCTCACAGAATGGCTCAATGATTAGAAACCTACAAATATACCTCATTTAGCCGGGTGTTCAAGAATAAGATCTGAACACATTGCTTACATCTCCCGCATAATGATTGATTGTGAAGTCTGTTCGAGCAAGTTTCGGCTTGCTGAAGCGTTTGTGAGCTTTATATGTCTGGTACATCTTCTGTGCAAATGTCTCATGAGTTGACTTGGGAAACATGCTGCATTACAGAGACGTTCACGCTTACATCTAATGATTTCAGCTTTTATTTGTTGCTCTTTTCCCTTTTGATCTCTTTAATATAGGAGATGGGTCTAAAATTAAAGGATTTACACTTCCTTTTTCTTTAGATCAGGTATACAGACGTTTAAAAAGAAATGTTCTACTTGCTTTCATAACATTCACCTACATTTCTGTAGCTTTTTACTTCAAGCTTTTTATGACATCGCTTACAATCACATAGTTTCCTCGCTCTGTTTTCCATTAATATTAGGGGTGAATAAAAAAAAATCAAAAAACTGATTAAACCAGAAAAATTAAAAATAAATAATTAAAAAAACCGAATTATAAAAAAAAAATCGATTAGAATATTTAAAAAACTAACTGATCGGTTCGGTATCGGTTTAATAAGCCTGAAACCAAAAAACTCAACCGAACTGAGCCAAACCGAACAAAACCGAGCCGAATCAAAAAAACCGAGCCAAACCAGAAAAAAACTGAGCTAAACCGAAATCAAACCCATTGAAAATTACAAAAAAGACCCCAAAAAACAATATAATTTTTTGTTTTTAATATAAAATAACCGAACCGAACTGAAAATGAATCGATTGAGTATTGGTTTTTGTCCTAAAATAACCGAACCAAACCGAAACCGGTCGGTTTGAACCAGTTTTGGTTTTTTTAATTCAATTTAATTATTTTTTTAGATAAAAACTAAAAAAAAAAAAAATCACCCCTAATTAATATTACATAACGTCCACAATTTTAACTGCCTTGGGTCACAGGAGCTTCACTGGCATATAATTCCTTGAACTTTAAGTAGTTTCATATAAAATATATTATTTTTTGATTTGTGATAGTGTTATAGAAAATAAATTAAAAAATATTTTTTAGTGTTTGGTCATAGAAATGAGTTGGAAAATAACTTAATTTTTTTAAAAAGTTTATTAATAAAACAAAGACCAAATCTGACAAATAAAAAAAATTAAAAGAGGATGAAGTTAAAAAAAATCTAATTTCATAAACCATTTCAAATAAAATAAATTGCAATAAAAAATAGATACCAAATGAATCAGATAAAAAATTTGAAAGATGATGAAATTTTTTAAAAATTCAATTTCAAAAATTATTTCAAATAAAATAAATAGAAATCAAAAGAATAAAGATCAAATCTGATATATAAAAGATTTCAATTAAGAAAATGATAAGAGAAAAACAAATAATAATAATAAAAAAATCAAAGTTTATATAAAAATTAAATTCTAAGAGAAAAATTAAAGAAAAAAGATATATTGCAATCAATAGATTAAAAACCAAATTTAATATAATTAATAATTAACAAGATATTTTTGAGTTTTTCACAGCTTTTAAAAAAAATATTTTTTACTCAAGATAAAAGGAAAATACTTTCCTCAAACTAATTCAAAATTTTTTTGATTGAAAAATAATTTTTATTGACCAATTTTTTTAATAATAAATAAACATAAAAAAATTTTAAAAATTATTTTTCATGAAAAAAAATAGTGGTAAATAATTTCACAACCAGATTAGGGCATATCCTTTTCAATACAGAAGGCTATCACATACCAGGCTTCATCAAGAAGGGCTATTATACCTCCTGGTTTCTGCAGGCAAGGACATAAAAACAGTGTTAATTTTTCATGAATAGAATATTTTACTTTGAAATGCAACACTCGTACCTTCTCAATAAGATCCAAAACATCCTGGTTGTCTACGAACTCTACATAGCTCCAGTTTATTTCCTCCCTCGTATACTCTTCTTGCTCCATCTTGAATACATGCTGTGGATAGAGATCCATGTGTGCATAAGAAGAAGAAGAAGAAGAAGCTTATAAAGATGGTCGAACCATGCAAAGGAATCTTATCCCTACCTGGTTAAAATGTTGTTGTAACTTCTCATTCGTTAGGTTGATACATAGCTGCTCAAAACTACAATATTTATTACATGATTAGATGTTCCTGTTAAAATAATTATTTGAAAATAACTCCATATATAGTTTCCTACGTGCCTGTTGATCTTGAAGCTTTCAAAGCCATAAATATCAAGGACTCCGATTATACTTGTTGCAGTAGGATCTTGACCAATTGAACTGTTGATCTTATCCACAATCCTGAAACATTCAATTGACTCTTTTTTTGTTAATTTGTTATTTTGATGGGATAAAAATTGATTCCAAATGCATAATTGAGAAACTGGAATAATGTTAGAGAACTATCATTTGAACAGTTTTTTCGCAGAAACCATATTCCGGAGGAAACATTATCTATGTCCAGGATTTGGATGAAGTACATATATAGATGCAAAACATCCTGAACAAATTATAAAATGCACTTCTGCTACTGCTGGCATTGTAGTGTCGAGAATAAAGTTACTGGTCAGATGAACGAGTTTGATTTTCTTACCAATCAAACAGCCTTGAGTACACAGTCTTGGCCATGGCATCACGACTTAAGACGGCTGAAGCTGGGTCCAGAGGTTTTGTAATGTTACCATCTGGAGTCACTATGACGCGCTTGCAAAGTGAGTCTTCCAGTGCCTTCTCATCACACCTAAATTAAAGCATTTAATTTGTTAGATAACAAAGTGGCATCACTAGATATTACAGCAGTATTTTTATTTTTATTTTGGCTGTACAATAAGTCATAGTTCTAACATCAGTAGCTCCGCTGCTGTTCGAAGATGGTAGTGTGATTTATCATCCTTAAGTTTAGAAGAATCAACTTCCTTCCCTTTGACAAAGTTGATGTTTCCGAGATGGAGGATTGCAGCTACTATGCGGAATATTGCATCCTGCAAAAGAGGAACCTCCCTTTTTCAATCTGGAATGTGTATCTCTACACTAAATTGCCAGATATAAATTACCCGTTAAACCATCCGTATGAATGGGAAGAGTACATACCTGTTCATCCTGGCTGATCCCGACAATATCCATTGCATTTCTGGTTTCCAAATACTCCCTTGCATCATCTACGTTTGCTACTTCGTAACAGTTTGTTTGGTTCAAATAATGGAAAGTTCTTGGGTCCCCTAACTTGAATCTCTCGACATCCTGAAAGGGAACATCAGTCAGATAGCTTTTCCTGAAGGGCCAGGCCAACAATTCTTGCATGGTTGTCAGGAAATCACCTCTGGTGGTGCTGCGCAGAGCATGTAAAAACAATGGTAGTTTCTCTCCGGGTCAGAGACTTGGCAAACACGTGATCTTTCAAGAAGGTAAGTACGAACTGCAGCTCCAGATATCTTCCCATTCTTATCAAATTGTATCTCAACAAACTTTCCAAATCGACTGATTGACCACCCAATTTTTTATGAGTTAAACACAAAATTTTAGAAGAAAGTAGAACGTAGATAAAGCATCTAAATTTCACCTCGAATTGTTGTTTTTGACAGTTTTTGCATTCCCAAATGCTTCCAATACTGGATTGGACTGAAGTGGAAATCAGTATGACTCTTCACTCAATCAGTTCAGTAGTTGAATCATCCAAAAGGCAAGAT
>Ga0325405_1004768_pt1 | contig 13787 bp, 8 predicted proteins | sample PopdelMetagenome_21_FD_205663 | JGI IMG/M metagenome (GOLD analysis project Ga0325405, IMG submission 205663) | Populus deltoides microbial communities from Bellville, Georgia, United States - Xylem-Control-R2 | ecosystem: Host-associated > Plants > Phyllosphere > Stem > Wood/Secondary xylem... | reverse complement strand
TTGGTGTTATCTATCTCCGGTTAGTCTCAAGTTTTTGACAATAAAATTAAGATGTACCAATATTCATAATAGACATAAAAAGATTCATAGATGTTTTATTGCGTGTACTATCCCAAAATTTTGGCTCGTCATAATTATCATCATCTTGCCCAATCAAATCATGTGCTATGCTGTTGCGGAGTCGCAACTTATTTGTGATCAAGAGAGTGAGTTCTGGGTATCTTCCCCTCAAATAATAAAGTGTTAGCTTGTTTTTGTTGTGTCTGGAAATGAATTTGTGAGACCAACTAGCGAAAGACTGGTGGGATCTTCTTTAAATTTTGTTTTCTTAGTTTATTTTATCTTGGCATGCATGCCAGTGCGGAGAGATCAGGAGCACTCCTGGTTGCTCTTTTCGTATATCTGTTTCCCTGGTTTCGTCATTTTGGTCCTGTTGTCAAGATATTTCACTGATCTTCACTATTATTTAAATTGCCGAAAGCCTGCTTCTAAGGGATTTGCCATCAGCTCGCGGCATGTTTGCTTCCTTCAATTGTTCCTGATATGCATCTACTTTGAAGGCATAAACCGCTGTAAAGTCTCGAGTCACAGCCCTAAGCTAACAAGTTGTTTTGTTGCCTGTATTGGCTTTCTGATATTTCGCAGGAGGGATGCGAGAAACATTTAGGTCATGTTTACTTGTGGAATATTTTTCAGTTCTTAAGAAAAAAATTTCTAGGAAATCGAAAATTATAGAGAATACATCAAGTAGTTTAAAATGAGATTTGTTTCCTCGAAACATTTTTTTCTAATTAAAATTTTATAGAAAACAGGAAAAGGGGTTTTGTTTATTATCAAATTTTCCATAATAAAAAACACAAGTCTCACTTGATGCTTCTGCTTATATCTCTTGACTCTTGTAATCCTAAATGCACTCCAGACAGCGTCATTGTTAACATACTTGTATAGAACTTTTTTTTTCTAAAAGCAAACATAATCAATTTCTTTTCTTTAAAAAATAATTCCGTCATTTGTGTAAAATCCATGTGGAACTTTCTTTCACTAATAAATGAACACTGACACAGACATGCATGTCAAAACATACCTACCACATAAAAAATAAAAAAAAAAACCCCACCCCAGTATCCATCCTATGAAGATTTATATAAGATTTATAGGATTAGTCAAGATATACAAGCTGGTGTAGACATATATATTAATAATAATAATAAAAAAAAAGAAAAAAAACGTTTTGGTTTGGTCATAAATTTTATGTCTCGGCATACAAGTTGGCTCAGCGGAGCTCACTCCATCGTGGGCTTCGGTTGCAGCCGGCAGCAAGATTTGAGTTCGGTGGTTCGGACAATCATCAGGCATATGAAAGCAGTCAACTTGAGACTTGAGACGACCACGCCAAAACGTTTTTTCTATGGGTAGGTGGGGATTTTTTATTTTTTATTTTTTTGGTGTTAGGTATGTTTTGTTATAAGTGTGCGTGCTGAATGAATTAATCGAGTTGTTGGTTTTAAACATCATTAGATCTTGTACTCCATCTCCTTGGTGTTCATATTGTATAATGCCCTAACGAAAGCATGTGTTCTTTTAAACCTCCAGCATGAGAACACAACCAAGAATTCAATAATTGAGATTTCTGAAATGGCCGTGCATGGAGCCCAATACTGGTGGTCACTGACATCAACCATGGACGCATTTGATTGTTTATTTATGGCAAAGCAAATTGCAGACGTAAGGTGACGACGATGAGTGATGATTTTAACATGCAAGCTACTTGTTTATGTCAGACTGTACCTTGTTCTGCTGGAGTGCAAATGGAACTTGAGTTTCTAGTGAAGATGGTTCTTGTTCACCCAAGAATTTGCCACTGTTTTGTGTGCTCAGGTTTTTCCCCCCCGGTAGTGAGGGATATATCTTAAGATCAATTGAGTTTCCTCCTCCAACGATTTTGGAAGCTTATATATGGTGGCAGCCTAGTATATTGAATACTGATGGGCTAATGATACTGGCAATTTTCACAAAAAAGAGGAAGATATGATCTTAATTGGTGTCTTAAGGAGAGAAATCGTTGTTAATCATTCCGTCTTTAAAACAAGAAACAGGGTAGTTCATACTTCATTGTAGCAATTATTAATTATTAAGACGCGCATCCAGGTAACATGCACCTCTTAATTGACCATTCAAAAGGTCATCAAATTGATATCTTGACAAGACACATTGGAGAATTCTTATGATATCAAACTTGTAATTATTTAATATGATTCGAGAGAGAGAAAAATATATTTTTTTTATTCCATCGCTCTTTTTTTTTAATTAAAAATTACTTTTTAATTCTCTCTTGTTTTTCTCTCCTTTTATTTTTATTTATATAAATATTTGCTTGAGCACTTTTTTATCTGAGGATTTCTTTCATGGACTAAATCTCAATCAAAACTTAGCTATCATATGCATTTTTGTTGATATATTTATAAGAGATTATGATATAAAAAATAAATCTACTCAGTGCCGCGCGCCATCTATATATGTCTAACACTTCAAATATACATTTTCTTCGATGGAAACCATACAACACTAAAGATTCTGCAATACACATAGCAATCCCATATATCCTTTGGTAGGCAGACCCTTCAGATCTCACCTATAAATGCAACTTGACCACGCATCCCAATTAAATTAAGTAAATTTCCATAGACTTATTGTAAAACGTTTTTTTTTTTTTAAGTGCAAAGCTAGCAACTTGAGAAAAAAAGTTTTTTTTTTTTTTTTGACCTAAATGACTTGCGTAGATTAGATACGAGATGGCCCAAAGTTAATTAGGCTTTGAATTTTATTTTTTTTTAAGAATTTTGGATGATAATAGGTGAAGGGATATGATTGTCCGTACTCTTCTAGTGGTAGTTTCCAAGAAGGATCTTCAAAAAGTTTAGTAATACAAAGAGCTCCTCTCTTAAAGCATTGTTTCGGTGAAGATGTGACAAAATATTCAATTCAATGTTTCCACTTAGAACGCGGGTTCAAGTTACATGTGAATGTAAGGATTTATAATACTTGGGATTTAAGTTAGGTTTAAGGAGGATAACTTCTATTTATCCACGTATTTAGATGTAGGTTTGCTTATGATTAATAACAAAATTTTATGAACTTTTGGGTCATGTTTTGATGTGTTAGTGTCAAAATTAAATTTTAAAAAGTAAAAAAATATATAATATTTTGATGTATTTCCAAGCTAAAAACACTTTGAAAAATAACATTTACCACAATTACAGACACACTCCTACACACACATTATAGATGATTTGAGCATACATAAGTTGAAAATAAAAAAAATAGATATAATTTTCATTTTAACATAACATTTTGGTTTTCTTTTTCTAATTTAATCTTGATGACAATACCAAATTCGAATTGAATGACAAGGTTGTGCTCTGTAGGGATGAAGTTGTAAGCCAAGTTATTAAACCCGACCCGGCGGATCGACCCAGTGGCTATACCGGTCCGGGTTTAATAAAAGACCGGCTGGGGCAACAGTCCAATCAAACCCGAGCGACCCGGCGTTGACCCATGACCTGAGCGAACCCGGATGAGACCCGGTGTTTTTTTTTCAAATGTGGGATTTGAAACCCATTAGTATATATGCTTTATGTTCCCAAGAAAAAAGTCATGTTTTTTCAATGTGGGATAAAAAAATCTTTTGGTTTAAATGCTTCAACTTAAAAGGATAAAGTAGTATCTTTTCAATGTGGGATTTGAAGCCCTTTTGTATATATACTATATATTCCCAAGAAAAAAATCATGTTTTTTCAATGTGGGATAAAAAACCTTTTGGTTTAAATATTTCAACTTCAAAGGATAACATAGTATCTTTTTGAAGTGGGATTTGAAGCCCTTTCGTATATATACTATATGTTCCCATGAAAAAAGTTATGTTTTTTCAATGTGGGATTTGAAATCCATTAGTATATATACTCTATACTCCCAAGAAAAAAATCATGTTTTTTCAATGTGGGATGTTTAAATATTTCAACTTCAAAGGAAAACATAGTATCTTTTCGAAGTGGAATTTGAAGCCCTTTCGTATATATACTCTATGTTCCCATGAAAAAAAATATGTTTTTTCAATGTGGGATTTGAAACCCATTAATATATATACTCTATATTCCCAAGAAAAAAATCATGTTTTTTCAATGTTGGATAAAAAATCTTTTGGTTTAAATACCTCAACTTAAAAGTATAATATAATATCTTTTTAATGTGGGATTTAAAACCTTTCGTATATATATTCCATGTTCCCATGAAAAAAGTTATGTTTTTTCAATGTGGGATTTGAAACTCATTAGTATATATACTCTATGTTCCTAAGAAAAAAAATCATATTTTTTCAATGTGAGATAAAAAAACCTTTTGGTTTAAATACTTCAACTTAAAAGGATAACATAGTATCTTCTCAATATGGGATTTGAAGCCCTTTCGTATATACACTCTGTGTTCCCAAGAAAGAAATTATTTTTTTTCAATGTGGGATTTGAAACCTATTAGTATATATACTCTATATTCCCAAGAAAAACGTTATGTTTTTTGAATGTGGGATAAAAAAACTTTTTATGGTTTAAATACTTCAACTTAAAAGTTTAACAAAATACTTTTAATATGGAATAAAAAAAATTTTAAAATATTCTTTTAAACTTCATTGTTTACAATATGTATAACTTATATTTATATAGATTTTTTCATATGAAATATTAAAACTTTAATTTTTTTTTAATTTTTCCAGGTTGATCCGGGTTGACCCATGAAACCCGGGACCCGGCCCCTTGACCGGGTCAACCCCCAAGCCGGGTTTAATAACTATGGTTGTAAGGCCCAAGTTTTGGACCTAAAGCCTAGAAGGCCTAAAGCCTATAAGTTCATTCATAGTCCCAAACCCAAGTATAAGTAGGGGTTTTCCTAGTCAGAAAAGAAAAAAAAAAGAAATAATTATTTAGAAAGACAAAACGTAAGAGCACACTAACATCTCTTAAGCCTCCTCTACTCTGAATAATCAATCATTCTATTTGGTGGATTTTATTTTGGTTTAGGGTGTTGAGTGTTAATAACAAGGTAAGATCATTCTAAACTTTGTATTTAATTTCAGATTTTGAACAATAAAAGGCATGTTAGGGCTTGTAGGTTTAATTGAGGAATTTGATGGTTTTTTTATGATTATAATGGAATGGATATTGAGTTTAGGATGTTAAAAATATATTTTTGGATGGCTAGAATCGTTAAATATTGTTTTGATGTTGATGGGCATGTTGTTGAGTTTTGGCAGAATTTGATTGAGACTGCAAGTAGGGAATTCTGGGTTTCCTGATCAAGCAGTCAACCAATTAAAGTGAATAGGTTGACCGATTGTTGAACATACATTGTAGTCAACCATTTGAGGTGTGGGCAGTCGACTGGTTAGAGAAACAATAGTGGAGCAAGTTTGTTCTATTCAACCAGTCGACCTATTGAGGAGGTGTGGTCAACCAGTTGGGCTATGTTTGATAGGTCAACCGGTTGTCCCTTTTGGTGTCATCGACCGTTTCCTCTATTAGTTGTCGACTAGCTTGTTTTGGTTGACTGATTGGATTGTGTTTGGTAGGTCAACTGTTTAAGGAGTAGTAGGGTCTTTTCAATCATGTTCAGTTCGTTTTGTATATAGGATTCAATTTTGAGTAGTTTTTTAATGTATATTTTATTTATTCATATAGGTTCAGTTGATACAGCTCCAGTTGATCATCGGTGAGTTGATTCTTCGATTTTGTTTGTTTTTGTCTTTCCAGGTGATGCATTGTGTGTGTGTGTGTCTATATATATATATTGGTATGAAATGATGAATGTCATTGTTATTATTAATTATATAAGCCTGATTAGTTATTGTTATTCTGTTTTCTTCTTAAGTACTTATCATATATTTGTTTGATTTGAACATGGTCCATATATAATTTATATTTGTTCTGATGTGACCATGCTTGCATTATGAAACTTAATGATAAACCATAAACCCTATATCCATATTATTTGTTTATTTGAGCTCATGATTCTTGTTACCCCATTTAGACTGATGTCAGAAACTCCATACTAACTGGGAATAGTTAGTTATTCCATACTAACGGAGAGTAGTTAACTTATGTGTACATGGTATTTTGTTTCCTAGCTGGCAAGTACAGTGTCAGTACTATGCAAAATAGCCTCTCTCTCTCTCTCTCTCTCTCACACACACACACACTGTGTGTGTGTTCCATAGTTGACGAGTAGGATATCAGTAATAAGATATGTAATTCTGACATGTATATTTCTTTTGTATACCATTTAATATGATACCTTTGATATACTTGTTTTGTTCGGTACTTAATTTATATAACCGTATTCACTTATCTTAAAATATATATTAGCATGTATTATAGTTTATACATCTCATTAAGTGTTTGGACTCACCCTTTTATTCATATTTTTCAGGTCTTTAGTTCAGTTTCAGTAGCATGATCGATCTTTTGTTTGTGTTCTTTCTACTTCTTGAGTCAACACATCTTATTTGTTTCTCGAGACCATTATAAAAGAATTGAATTTTAATTTATTTATTGAATTTTTTAATTTTAAATATTTTATTTTATGCTGCACCATTTTATAATTTTCATGAGATTAATACTGCAGGAGATGCACCTGCAGATGCTACATTTGTGTTGTCCATCATGAGCCCGAGAATTGAGTTGTGACAGAAGTCACTTACAAGGGAAGTTCTGGGAATCAACAAAAATAGAAATTTGATTTGGGTAAGCAATGGACCATATATTATCTATGACACGACACATTCATAGCTTGTTCGTGCTCTTTGATTGAAGACGTACGACATGAAATGCCCATCAATTTTTTAAAGATTATTAAAATCAAATTGAACCAACCAACCTCTTTCTATTTCAACTTTATGTGAAAAGCTAATTCCATTGAAAAAACATGGTTTTTACTGTTCATCAACAATGGCAGTCCCGTGTAATTGAGATGGACAACTTCAGCCTAGCTAAGATAATAGAACTTCAGCCTAGCTAAGATATTAGAATATCTTGATGATGCTATTCTAGCGATCATGCATGCATATATGTTGCCAAATTTACGCAATGGATTGGGATGAACTGTGAAAAAATAGGTAAATAAGTTGACCTATTTTTAGATCCTAACTCTTCAGTAATAAAAAAGAAAAATTTATAACTCTTCATCCTTCTAAATATATATGGTAACATGGATAAGTAAGAAAGAGACAGAAAAGACAGATTAAAAAAAAAATACATAGAGAAGAAGACTCTCATGGAAAACTCTATGTCAATTGTAGAAGAATTTTTTATCATTTAATGTAATTATATTTAAACTAGCTAGAGATACAAGTTTTCTATGACATATTTAATAATATGTTTTCTCCCCACTACTATTTTTTTCAATAAAAATAAATTTATCTTTGAGACTTTGACAACATAATTTTATAATAAGTTCTTATATATACTTTCAAAAATATAAAATAAATATAATAAAATATTTCCATTAACCAGGCTAGCTAGAGTAAACAAGTGCGAGGGGCTAGAGAAATGGGAAGAAAGCAAAAGATAACTTTTCTTAAAGCTAGGAAAGACGACCCATCACAGTAAATTAATACAATAACAACTGAATGATGCAAGCCATCCAATCACTTTCATCATACAGGTTGTCAATTGTCTTGAGGATTTAACCCTTTAAAAAAAGTTTGAGAGAAAAGAACAATTCCTTGCAGGGTTCGTATATCACATTGGCTAGGAAATCTGGCGTTGGACCCCTACCATGTGAGCCATCATGTGTGAGATTGCGATGCGTATTTCTTTAACTACATGCCTTCATTTTGATTCGTCGAAAACCCAGGAAATCCTTGTTCGTAGCTCTTTTCATATGTTTGCACAAGGAGTAAAAATTTAATAATCTTGGAAATGCCGAGTTCTTACTGTTAATTCATGTGTTCGTATTCTGCATCGATTGTCCCGATCCACTTCCAACAGAACCCACTTGTTCACTCCATGTAGCTTGCTACTAGAAAGTCTGTAACTTTACACTCCCATTATTGCTTCTAAAATTCAACTCCAATTAACCAAATATTTTATCTTCAGAGGTCAAACTTCTTTCAATTTGCCCACTACTACACCATGATTGACGTATGGTTTTCTGCTAGAAGAAATGTTTGTATATATGTAGAAACAGCGTGGCATGTGTTCTAGCAGAGGTCAGCCATGTAGAGACCAAGTTGGGTCAAGTTGAAGAAGACATATCAACAAAGCATAAGATCATAGTTTGATTTGTTTTTTCGATATTCATGTTGTCTGCTTCCTGGCTACATCACCTTCTATACAAACACAAATAAAAATCCTTAAAAGCCAAGAAGCAGAGTTGGGGTGAAAAACAGAGAGGACCCTTTAAGGGGTCCAGTGAAGAATACTCATGCTAAATCCATCGTGTGGATGAGGGCAAAGTGACACCTGCCATTAATTTCTCAAGAAATAGAAGGGAAGATTACGAAAATACGAGAGGCAGAATGTGGTGCTTGCACATTTGTATGAGAAATGGGAAAGGATGAGTTATGAAAAACAAATTATTTTCATGTATAATTTGACATGGAGAACAAGCCAAGAAGGGCTTCACGAAAGCATGCATTATTATATGAATAGCTACACATGGGCAACAAATTAGATGAACTGTTGGCCCTTTATGTAATGGACCCATGAACTTCTTTCTTTATATTCTTTTTTCTTTATATTTACATTTTTTTTTCTTATTTCACTTTAATATAAATAAATGAAAGAAGTAATCATACAAAGGTATCAAACACTTGCTATTATATGTATCGATCACTCAACATTTCTCTTTAGCTCCACATAGCTTGCCAGTAGCTATAGAGACCTCCCCATCATGGAAAAACATATCATCCTTGAGATTGATGCACAAGACAATTCCCTTACATCATCTTCCACTTCCACCACCACCACCACCACCACCACCACTTCCTCCTCCTCCTCTTCTTTTTCTACCACCATTTCATACACTGATCGAATCTCAAAAAAAGAAGAGAATTCTATTGCTGATCCAAAAGGATCGAGAAAATCTCAAGAATTGCAAAGTGGCAATGAGGGTAATAAAAAGCGAAAGACTACCAGAAATGAGAATAATGGGAAGCATCCAACATACAGAGGAGTACGAATGAGAAGCTGGGGCAAGTGGGTGTGTGAGATCAGAGAGCCAAGGAAGAAGTCAAGAATATGGCTTGGAACATACCCTACAGCCGAAATGGCTGCTCGAGCCCATGATGTAGCCGCCTTAGCCATTAAAGGCGGCTCAGCCTACCTCAATTTCCCTGAATTGGTTGATGAACTGCCTCGTCCACTCAGCAAGTCTCCTAAGGACATTCAAGCTGCAGCTGCCAAGGCAGCCGCCGCTTCATTCCCCGAAACAAGACACTGTGAAGCAGAAGCTGAAGCTGAAGCTGATCTGAGCCATGCCGAGCTTAACGTTTCCAATTTATCAGATAATTTGGCCATGGACAACACACAAGAGTCAAGCAGTTCTCCTTCAACTGATGTTGATGACAAGTTGTTTGACCTTCCTGATCTCTTCATCGACGGCGTCAACCACAGTGATGGATTTTGTTATTATTCTCCACCATGGCAATTATGTTCTGCTGATACTGGCTTCCGGCTTGAAGAGCCATTTTTATGGGAGTACTAGAAGTTTTTTCTTTTTGGAAACAAGTAAATAAATTCCAAAAATCGAATACATTTGTCACCAAACTCATTGGAGTCTCTAATGTCAAGAGACTCGAACCCAAAATCTGTTTGAAGCGAGGATGTAGAGTGAGTTGAGGTACGAGCGAAGGTAATCTCAGCTTATCATCATCCCAATATTTGGGTTTGCGACGTAGGAGCACAGATTGAAAAGAAAGCTGCTTCCCTGTCTTGCTTGCTTAGATTAATTACATGGCCCTCGACACAAGGGACTTAAACATGACTGCACTGTAAAATACGAGAGCACAAAAAATATTATAATTTGTTCTGTTCTTTTATAAAAGACAGAGGTTCGTGGTTATATTATTCCAAGTTTTGTCTTACCCCATGTATTTGCTTCTAGTAGTGTTCTTTCTCTTCGCCACTTGAGCAATTGTGACCTTTCTTTTTCATCCAAAAGAAGAGACATACGGTTAGGATCTTTCCCAGGAGAATTTAATCCTTGGATAAAGTAGTGGGGCAGTAATTATACATATAATTTTTTTTATTGTAATTGTTTTTTGGTGCGTGTTGCGTGTCTGTGGATTGGAGGGAGGGTATGGTGGGTTTAGTGCAATTGACTTGGATGGAAATACATAACCTTTGCTAGATTTAGATACCCAAATCTTGATAGTGAAACTTTAAAGCATTTTGACCTAAAAGTAAATCACCATGATAAATCTAGATACGCTCTTCTATTAATACTTTAGAAGTAGGAGACTGTCCAAAGGTGCATCATATGGCAATTATTTCTTTAGAAACCGGCCCCTTTTTCTTTTTCTTTATTGCATTTCCAAACATAAAGATTAAAAAAAAAAGGAAAAGAAAACAATGTCCTATATATTATATATCTAGGATGATCAGTGTATGTGTGTGAGTGTCAACAGATTTTCTTTCTTCTTTTTTCCCGAGCTTAGTAGGCCAGAGAACCTATGTACATGGATTCCCAAGCTGTGATCACATACAACACCGAGTAAAGTCTCTCTTTTTCATTTCAAAGTTCCTCTCTTTAATGAAAGTGCCGTTCTATTTAGAAAAAGCAAAGGGCACTCACGTTCCATTAAATTAACTTGTTGAGTCCACTTTGTATTGGTGAAGTCTCTCATTTTTTGCTACGTACGCTTCCTTTAGCTATTGGCTTGACATTTAGGGCGGACGAAAACATAACATCTTGCGCCCATAAACAAATCTTGACATATAATTAACAACTAATTCCTTGCACCTAATCATTAGCCTGATTATTTTGATTCGAGAACTAACTGTGATTAACAACTGGGTTTTCACCAATCATGCAAGCAACCTGCGGAAGGATGTGACAAAAGAAGAGACAGAAAGGGATACATCGATCTTTCTCAAGAATCCTACAATTTTTGCTCAAAACTCAAGACTGTTGCCTTGAATTTAATTGGTTATTGTTCCCTTTCTTCTTCCTGTAACTATTATCAAACCCTAATTCAATGGTGGTACTGGCCTGATATTGGCACTAGAAAAGTGATATTTAAAAACGATAACAGTCTAGGTATGCTTAATGTTTGTGAAAAACTAGTACACTAAATCAATCACATTGTAAAACTTCATTAATATCAAAATAAAATAAAAAAAAACTGTTTTCTACCCTATTCTTGTGATATTTTCTTATAGAATAATGAATTGTCGATGTAAGAAGATAGTTATAGTACAAATGATTTTAGCGTTTTTCATCTTTGTACTAGAAAGATGTGACATTTTTTTGGTATGTTGAATGGCAGGCTTGGCATCTAGCAAATCCAAGGAAATGCAAGGTCACTTTCGAACTTCATTTCTTTAAGGCAGTACTAAGAACAGCTGTTCTGGATACAACCAGTTATAATTATAAGAGCCGTGTTAGGGTTTAATATTTAACTAACGGGAAAAGAAAAGAAAAGAAAAAAAGCAAACCCAAGATTGATGAATACCGCGTACAAAAACATAGCATGTTAGGCATGTATAGCATTGACTCTGCAATTTCCGGTGGATTTTTTATGACCTCGTGCCTAATTTCAAGGGCATCATTACGATGATATGATCTAGCAACGTCGGTCCAAGCAATTAAAGTTCTTGAAACATGTAGATCGTGAATGTATATTTAGTCATAGAGAAGAGTATAATACACTATGACAAGGTACAGCACCACAAATACGATGGTGGGTTGTTTTTTTTTTCATATTTATTAGCAATCAATCTATATGTTTTTCTATCGATGTACGTCATGAATTCGTGACATCTAGCTTTTTGTCAAAGTTATATATCAGCAACATTCAACATAAATAAAAATAAAATCCATTTAAATGGTTCAAGTTCTTAGTTGGTAAGCATGTTAAATTAACCCTTTGACTAAGAAAGAAATATCCAATAATTTCAAGATACAGAATTTAGGGATATTGATTGGTTTACTCTGCTGAAATCCTTTAAAGTACTATTTGATGTGCTTTGAAGTACAATATACAAGTTTTTCCTTATTAATCATGAAGCATGGGGCATGAGATTATTGTTGGCAGATTTTGATAGATGAATAAGTGGCTGATGATCTTTCACAATATCTTGAAGAACAATCAATTCAGATTGCCTGAATCCCTTTTTTTAAGAAGGGATTGTTAATTTGAGTAACATCGTGATTACTATTATTTGGAGCATGTTAACAATAAACTCATGACGGTACTTCTCTTTAATTACACCATAGAAAACCTGATCAGAAACTAAAATGACATCTTGTCGGGCCATGCACATGTGAGAGAATGAAACATGTAACATGAGAGACAATGACAGGAATCACTTGTTAGAATATGATGGAGTGTGGGCAGGACTATATATAATTAACGGATGATTGAGGGGGTAACAGCTTCTCTGCTTAGATACTTGTCAAAAGTAATTTTAGCTTGAAAAATTAATATTTTTTAGTGTTTTTATATGATTTTGATATATTAATATTAAAAATTTTAAAAAAATCATTTTAATATATTTTCAAATATAAAATATGATGAATCACAATCTCAAACACCACTTAATTATATATCAAATCACATGTTGTAATGTTGCAATCATGAGTCACGATGAACGAAGCCATAAATAGGACCAACGGCCAAGTTACCGGTGAGAAAGAAAAAAAGTAGAGCAAAGAATCAAAACCATGTTTGTTCTTTTAAGTTGGAAAGAGGTGCATCAAATGCTTTTGGCCTTAATCATAAGATACTTGTATGCTTTTGATGCATGTTTCCTTTTTCTGTTTTCCTGATTAGAGAGAGGAGAGCTTTGAATCATTGCCATTAATTAAAGTACAGATTATGCTGATCACCATCAAGATCTGTGACATCTATGGAATTCATCACATGCGAACATAATTAAGTTATTATAAGCCGAAGTTTTGTCTGATTTATGCATTCGCAGCCTGGGACACTAGCGTGTGATCTTGTTTTGATAATAGTTGGCCGTTGCCCTTTACAAGCTAGACTTTAGATTAATTTAGAGCAACTCGGCCGCCAAGATGTTGCAAGATCTTAACACGAATTTTTAATTTTCAAATAATAAAAGGAAAACATTACCGAGAAGAGTTGATCAAAGAGTGTAAAGCATAGGGTATTACTGTTTGGAAGTTCTCTTAATCAAGCTTGTTTACAAACAACACAAGGACAGCAAGAGAAACAGTTCCTTACTGTCCCTTGAATTTAATTGCTGGCCCAAGTTGTGTGGCTTGTATGAACTATATGCAGAGAGTTTCGAAGAGAATATGTGGGTGACAAATAGATAGTACAAATAGGATGATGGTGATGGTTCTATCATGAACTTACAGAAGCATTCTCCGAGTAAGTTTTTGTTTTACCACGTTTGAATTTTATTTTTTTCGACAATTGAGGCATTTTAGGGCTACCAAGTCCTACTGAGTGAAGAATATGTATAGATAGATGATCGCAAATCCCATTCAGGTCTCAGCATCCATGATGCCTGTAGAAGCTCAAAAACTCCCAAAATCCTGAAATTGGAATGTGT
>Ga0325405_1004767_pt1 | contig 13789 bp, 8 predicted proteins | sample PopdelMetagenome_21_FD_205663 | JGI IMG/M metagenome (GOLD analysis project Ga0325405, IMG submission 205663) | Populus deltoides microbial communities from Bellville, Georgia, United States - Xylem-Control-R2 | ecosystem: Host-associated > Plants > Phyllosphere > Stem > Wood/Secondary xylem... | reverse complement strand
TTGACCCCAGAACTTTAATTTCTTCCAATTAAAGCTCAAATTGACTTAAAAATCAATTTTTCTTGCAATCAAACCCTTTATAAATTCAATTAAACCTTCAATAAAATCCAATTAAGTCCATAAACATTCAATTTTGGACTTTTTTCTTCAAATTAAATTTTATTTTCCCACAAGGCTCTCATCATTCAAGTATATACTGTAAAAATTTCAATCCTTGTATTTTTGAATCTTCTTAATCAATTTTTCTGATCCTTTTCTAAGCGCTTCAACCTCCTATTATTTTTTCTAATTTCTTCTAACTATATATTTATATATTTATTTTTATTTTTGTATAGGGATCCAAAAATAAATTATAACATGTATGTTTGATTAAAAAAAATGTATACAGCTAGAAGAGAAAAGTCGACGAAGATACCATAACATTCCAACAAAACCGAGTACTCTTTTTTTTTTTTTTTGTAATGAAAATGTTCGGACTAGCTGCGTATCTCAATTAGTATACTTGAACTCTTGTGCTCGTGCTCACAAAAATTTCTCGCACATGAATAAACATCGGTTTTTACACCATCAAGCATCATGACCCCAAGAAAATGTTGTCAATAAAATTGGAACCCTGAACGGAAAAAAAAAACCTATATGAAATATATTACGTAATTAATCTCATTATAATAATCTATCTTCTACAATATTTAAGATGAATCTTGATTCATCCATAAATAATCATTATTACTTATATCAAACCTATATAAAATAATAATAATAACATATATTAATTAATTACATTAACTAAATAAATTTACAAAATTTTTAGTTTAGCTCAAGCTTATTCAATATATTTTATTACTTCTCTTAATTTATTATCATTTATCTACATAAATGTAAATTTGGACACATTTATCAGAAATTACAACCCCATAATAAAATTGGCAAAATATAAAATAAATCCGTTAAATTAGCCATTATTTATTTTATCCCAAAACACCTAAGTCGATAATTCGACATAAGTTTTAACAATTTACAAACAAATGTATTTTACAAAATCTAAAACAAACCCTAACATGTACAAATCATAAATTCATACAACAAGTTTGTTTTTAAAAAAACTATAAAACAAGTAAACAATCAAACAAAATACATATACTAAAATAAATATGCAAAAAAAATAATAACATTTTAAAATTATATTTAAATTAAAAATAGGATAGACTTGCTTATTTAAGGTGAAGAATATTCAATAAAATTTGAATCAGAACATGAATGCTGACAAAGTGAGTGTTGTGATGGTTGAAAAAGTTATAAGCAGTTGAGTTGTGTTGAGATTGGGGGGTGACTGTTTGTTGCAGGAAAAAAATGATCAAGGAAGAAGTAGAAATGGAGGAGGAAGGTCGAACATCAAGTGATAAATTAAATATTACTAACAGATAGACCGACATAAATATTAAAAATAAAAGAATTATTTTAATAAATTTTTAAATAAAAAATACTTTTTAAAACAACCACAATAATAACTTTAAACGGTTACTAAATGTGTTTATAATGTGGTACAATATATTCTTTAAAAGTATTTTTAAATTAAAAATATATTTTATTAGTTTTTTTATTCTTTACTTTAACTCATTAAAATAACTAAAAAAACATCTAAAAATATTAATTTAATATTTTTTAAATAAAAAATATTTTAAAAAATAAAAATAAAAGCTACGACATAAACAAATACTTCTGTCCGAAATACTCCCGTGTTCAAATACCGAAATACTCCTGTATAACGAACCCGTTCACTTTCGTTAATTTCCTGTGGAGCCCCTTAAACTTCGTGGCTACAGCACCCACGTCATCTTTTTGACAAATCAAACAAAATGTTTTTTTTATAAGTAGGCCTCCTCAATAACACCTCCTCTCACAAGCCAATATCAATTCAACACCCTCTCTCTAGTCTACACTCTCTATACTCTTTGCTCCTGCTTTTGCCTCAATTAGCCTATTAGGTAAGGCATCCTGTCGATTTCTGATCTCACTTTGAACATTACTAATTGTCTTTTAATCGTTTCGTTTCTTTTTTAATTAGTTGAGTTATGGACGGCTACAGCAATCACCCGCCTGCCCAAGACTCCACCAATATCGGAGGCCAATCTTTGGCTCTTAAAGGAGGAGCTGCTGGGAGCCTCCTCTTTCTACTGGCTTTCATAATCTACGTGTTCCTCAAGAAGTGCGACTCATGCACCATCATCTTCAAGGTGAGAGCTGATGATGCTTCCAGCAGGCCAGTGGAAGAAGCCTGAAACGAGGAGGTAGGATGTAATTATAACAAGCTAGCTTATACATATATATCAAAGGACTTCAAGGATGAAGTAAAGTGAAGTAATGCTTATGTTCCTCATTTTCTGATATGAATAAATTTTATAGCATCAGCATGGAAACTTGTACAGCCAGGACTAGGCAGTTTGCTAGCTGCAATATCTTCAAACTTGTTTTTTGTATGGTTGCACTGGTTTCTTTTAATAGAATGATGTGATCCTTTTGTCTTTTTAATATATATATATTTGGAACTCTCTCTCTCTCTCGTTTCATTAATTTTTATTTAAGGTATGTTCCTGTTGTCTCTTCTGTTTCTTACAAATGATTGAATTGGTTATGTTTCTTTTTATTAATAATTGGCAAAAATGAATATTTTTTAGGGACAAGTTAAGACTTTTTTGGGAAAAAAAAGGAATGCAAATGTATGGTAATTATTCCTGTTTTATTTTTTATTTTTATCGTGGATGTATCGTATTTTTACCAGGGAGGAAAGTTTCCATTCATTTTGAAGAAATACATATTAAATAAATAGAAGCTGGAATAAGGAGATACAAATCTGCAGAGACATGTAAATAAATAAATAAAAAGTAGGATTCCACACAGAAACAGAGATGCTCACATGCAACGCGCAACAATATGCAAAAAAGTCATGATACGCAATGTGGTGCTTTCCCATTCAATGGGGCCCTCATGTTTTCTCTATATCTCTATCATTCTGGGAATTTGCTGTTTTGGTCCATTGACTCGCAAACTCTAAGCTCAACCTGAAATAGGATCCTTAATTCGTTGAAATATATAAAAAATAAAATTTTATAACCAAAACATTAATTTTCAAAACTATAAAAATTAAAATATAATAAGCGTATCTCATAAATAATATTAATAAATAAGTGAATAATATTTCATGAGTGTATATATAAACTTTTCATGCATTGTTTAAAAATTCTAAATCATTTAGTTTACAATGGTAAGTAATGCTAATACTGACTGAATTGATTAGTTTTCTCAAGGTTTTTGATGCGGCCCCACGTCTGTGTCCACTTGATTCCGTGTTCAGGAATGAAACCTAGCTATGCCTCAAGTCGGCATCTCAGCAAATATTTTTCAAATTTTAGTTAAATATTTCCCATTTAAGAAATAAAAAAAAAATTAAAACCAATGTTAAGGTTGCTACCTTGAAGAATTTTCCTAGGATCAGGTGCGAGCGCGTGGGATCAAGACGCAATGCATTTGACTACTGGACTAATAATAATAATAATAATAATAATAATAATAAAGTATTGTTTGGAGTATCGTTCCTACTGGACTGATAATAAGAATTTTCCTAGGATCAGGTGCGAGCGCGTGGGATCATTTTCTGTTCTCCTTGAAAGAATATTACGTACGTACTACTTATAGCAAAAGTCTGAAACTTTCCTCCTCCTTTTTTCTTTTTTTTTTGTAAAAACTTTTATGTGCATTAGAATCTGATGATTAAATCTTGGAATTCAATAATTAAAAAAAAAGCATTTATACAATACTAAATTATTAATAATCACAGTATTAAAAACTCGGTTTTATTTAATAAATAAATTTACACAATATTATTTGAATTTTAAAAAAGACGGTAAAAAAATCAATTTTTGACATCATTGATTAAAGAAACGGCTAGGAAAAGCAAGTTCTCCTTTGCGGACATCCACCGTTGGAGGTTTATAAACTATTTTCTTAATTTTCACGATGAATCTTATTTTTTGTTTTATATATATATATATATCATTTTCTTTATGCATATGTTTCACTATATTTCTTTTCTGTCACCTAAAACTTAGTAGTTTAACCTGAATCAGAATTTTCTATTAGAACTCAAATTAAGATTTCTCTCTAAAATTATTGGAACAAAAGTCTTCAATCAAAAGCCATCAATGACGGAAGCAGCATGGCGCCTCCCGGCGTATGCACGAGATAAAACTAAAGGATTGGATTTTTTTATTTTTTATTTATAGTAATCATGAATATTATATATAGAGCATCCCCATTAAGAAAATGAGGGATGAAAGATAAGAGAGCTTACAAAGGGAACCCGAAAAAGTAAGCAAAGCAACGATGGCCCCAACTGAAGGATTGCATTTGAATATTGTCATTTTGGTTGTGACAGAGAGGGTCTTTATTTGCAATTGCTGGCTGTTAGTATACAGTGGTGGGGAATGGGGGTGTTGAAGAAATTTCTCCATCACTGCACATGGTTAGTGAAGTTAGATTTCTAGAAGAAAAAAAATATATAAAATAAAAGACATCAATTTTGTATTTTGGAAATGTTTAATATGTACAAGAATTAAAAACGTAGCTAAAAAAATATATTATAAAATCTAATCAATTAATTAAATACACACGTATAAGATTAATGTTAATTGCGTTAGAGTGTGTGTGTGTGTGTTCGCATTTCCTTTTGTGTATATGCAATTTATTTTAATGTAGAAAACTAGTCTTTCCTTTCGACGTTGGCATTTAATACTTTGAAATGTAGGCCCTATATTGTTTTTCTGGTTGGTCTGTCGGGCCGAGCCTCTGGCGTCTGATCTGGACAGTTTATGAGTTTTGGCAGGGGTGGCTGGCAAGGGTACGTTTTATTAGTGTGTGTTCCTTCCTTTCGACGTTGGCATTTAATACTTTGAAATGTAGGCCCTATATTGTTTTTCTGGTTGGTCTGTCGGGCCGAGCCTCTGGCGTCTGATCTGGACAGTGTATGAGTTTTGGCAGGGGTGGCTGGCAAGGGTACGTTTTATTAGTGTGTGTGTGTGTGTGTGTGTGTGTATAAACCTACATTATTTTATATTTAATTAATAAATTGAAATAACTCTAATAACTTAGGCTTGGATATGTCACATCGCCTAGCTAACCGAAAAGTAATAGTTTGTGAAGAAACCGTGTCCCTTCACTGGTGTTCCACCACTAGCATATGAAATCAACTATCTATTTTGACATCTATTAACATCAATATGGATTGGACCGTAGCTAGCTATAAATTAAACACCACAAGAAACCAAAATATCATAGAATGTTGCTGATAAATGATTGAACTAGTCTAGACATAGTGAAGAAATCAACATATTAACGTGTTGTGGTTGGATAAGTGGTTTGCCAAGTGTATGAAATATAAAAAATTTATTTTTTAGTGGATCGACCTAGCTTCATCAAATTAATTGAGATTTAATTGGTTTTGAATACCAGTGTTTTTTTTTTATAAATTAACATTGAAGAAAAACCAACATAAGGTCCCAAATCCCATTATTATTATTATTATTATTATTATTATGAAAAAATCAGAAGCAAAATGAGATTATTTAACTATATATAAATGAAGGTTTCCGCAGGGATGTGGTTTATTTTCACAAGACAATGTCATCGAGAATATCATCTCAAAATGTCAATCTCGGCCAAACACAATTCACATTACAAAATTCCATATATGTCTACTGATGAAAATCCGTGTCATCTGTAACATGAATATAAACTGGACAAAATGGCATGTAATATGCTGAAGGGCAGTACTGATGAAAATCCGTGTCCTCTGTAACATGAATATAAACTGGACAAAATGGCATGTAAAGGCCAGTGATGGGAGACTATAAGAGCAGATAAAATTTTCAAAAAAAAAAAAAAAACAAGAAGAAAGAAAAGATATCAGAATACAAAGTATTAAAGAAACCAAAACGATAATTGGTGTTGCTATTAGATGATTCTATAAAATCATGGCTGGCCAACAAGCACATCCTTGTAAGGAGTTGTTGCAGGAAGAGGTGCTGCTCTCGTTTCCGCTGCTATCATTTTCCTTCTCCTCTCCTCTTCTAGGATGAGTGGTGAGTGACCCTCCCTCTCTCGTATCAAACGCTCTTGAGCCCCTCCTCTCAATTTCTCTAACCGTAGTCCATCAATTTGCTACATCTTGAACACCTTGACTACGTTTGCTAATCCCCCTATAAAAATCATTAGACTTCCACAGATGCCTGTCCAGACCCAAGTCTTGCCCTGCATTAATCAAGAAACTTTGCTGTGCGTTAAAAAGCTACCATGCAAAAGGACTCAAATATTCCAAGATTTTCTATTTAGATTGTGATGTTTAAACCATCGTTTTTTCTATCCAATTAGACTGCTGCTATTTCCAAAACTCGAGCAGATTGCTTAAAACTATAACTAAACAAATTTACAGCTTACCAATAGTTTCAGTCCATGATGGCCCCGTCCTGCTTGCTCATGAATATTGAGAATGGAACCAACCAAGAATAGCAAACTTCCCATTAAAAATGGCATGTGGACGCTCTGTTGCAAGATTTGTACATGCCCATCAGCTCTCTCATATATCTGGCATGAGTTGTGTATGGATCCCAGCACCCACAAAGCCGGTCCAGCAATAAGCAAGTTTAGAGCATGCCTTTCCAATTTGAAGAGCCCATATCCCTTGTATTCCCGCATTGAACAGTTCATTTTAACAGCACCATTAAATATGCTTTTGTCTTTATTTACTTATATTCGCAACCCTTATGATCTCTTTTCATTTTGATTCAAGGTATGTTCCCGTCGTCCCTTCTTTTCTCTCTTTTTAAATATCCTGTCTTGTATCAATTCTTGATTTGGGTTTTTCCTGTGGTAACTAAAGTCATTCTATTATTTATATCTTGGAGTACTCCACTTAAAAAAATAAATAAAAAATTTAGGTGAGATATATTTTTATTATTTTTAGTGAATTATAAATTTTATTCTGTTTTTTATCTGTGTTTTTTTTTAAATGAATTTTTAAAAACAATTAATAGAATATCAGCTCTATATTTGCAGTTGAATAGACTCTAAAATTTCAATTCAGCGGATAAAACAAAAATATTAGACTCCTCGTGTATAATAAACATGTACATAGAATAATTTGATATTTAAGAGTTTTTTTTTTAGAGTGGTGTAAATGTTATTTTTTAAAGTATTTTTTATTTAAAATAAATAAAAATAATAGTTTTATAATTTATTTTTTATATCAACATATTAAAATAATTTAAAAAATATAATAAAATAATTTAAAAATTTAAAAATATTTTCAAAAATTTCTAAAAAGTGCTGAATGCAATGACAATCGGACCTCAATCTCATATGTAATAAACACGTGTATCTGAAGATTGGATAAAGTTATTATTTTTTGTTGTTGACTTGCATGTACGTGGGTGCCAAGAAAGAGAGAGGGCAAGGGAGATTTTTAATGTTTTTGTCTCCGACGAGTAGCCTTACGTGTCACCGCGTAATTATTAAATCCACTGGTTTCATCACCCTAACTAAGCATGGAGGAAGGATTGAATTAATAGGAGTAAATTCAAATCGATATAATTTTAATTTTTTTTAAAAAAATTAAAATAATTTAATTTTTAAAAAAGTTAAATTGTTTCTAGATTAACCTTTTTAAATCACATAAATGTTACCAGGTTAAATTTAATCTAATTTAATTTTAAATTCAACTTAAATCAAGTTAGTTAACCATTAATTTAATCAAGTTTAATAATTAAAGGATTGAGAACTTTTTTTCTTTATAGAACCAAAAAATGAATATTTTATTCTGGATCAGTGTAGGACTTTTCGAGAAAACAAACCGGATGTATCGCATTTTTTTAAAGGAAGAGACGAAAATTTAAATCCATAGCAAGTGAAATTCATTGAAAAGATAAGTTTCCGCAAAAAAAAAAAAAAAAAAAACACGGTAAAAATATAAAGTTTACAAGGACTGAATTGAAAACTTCTAGAAAAAGGGCCAAAGAATGAAATATTTGAAAGTACTAGGAAAACCAGCCAATAATAAACGAGACAATAGTCCACCAACGCCAGCCAAAATCAAAAGAGCCGACAAATCCAGTTAAAAAACCTATTAAAATTCCCATAATCGGCATTATCACTGCCCCAAAAAAAAAAAAACACATGCCGAGAACAAAACAAACATCATGAGCACTCATATATAGGATAAATTGGGTAATTAACACCCAATATATAATTAAACATAGATGAAATAACATAGTATTAGAATATTGTAATTTAGAACCGTGATATTTAATACATGTCACATTTCAGAATTATGACAATTGATGTTGTGGGTTACAACTACGACATGTATAAAATGTCCTGATTTTAAACCGAAACATTAATGAAATGTGATGTTTCTAAACCGTGATATCTGATTTATTATCACGGTTTAGAAACGTGACATTCTCAAGAAGATCGTTTTGAAAAACAACCAGACATTTAATAAAACAGTTAGATAATAGTTAAAGAGATGAGACAATTTATGTTATCGTAAAGTTTTTGATTATTTTTTTATTTTAAATCTGAAAAAATTTATAAAATTATAATTTTATTAATCTGAAATTTTATTTGTTTTATAATTTTAGAGATTTAAAACTTTTATGATTTTATCAAAATTTGGATAGAATTTATTTATATAGGCCATCTAGATGGTCCAATCCCTCAACTGATCACCTTTGGGTCTTTTGACACAAATTCCATGCTCGGTCTGTCCTAGGAGAATTATATCGGGCTCCTTTGAGTGAGAGGGTCCATAGGGCCTGGCCCTATCAGTATCAAATTCTTCTTAATTTATTGTAATTTAATAAAAAAAATAAAATTTGCTATCTTGGTCCATTTAACTTATAGCTCGGATCCTTCGTGGAAACATATAAAAAATAAAATTTTAACACCAAAACATTAATTTTTAAAACTACAAAAATTAAAATATAATAAGCGTATCTCATAAATAATATTAATAAATAAGTGAATAATATTTCATGAGTATATATATAAACTTTTCATGCATTGTTTAAAAATTCTAAATCATTTAGTTTACAATGGTACGTAATGTTAATACTGACTGAATTGATTAGTTTTCTCAAGGTTTTTGATGCGGCCCCATGTCTGTGTCCACTTGATTCCGTGTTAAGGTTAGGAAACATCATTGATTAAAGAAACGGCTAGGAAAAGCACGTTCTCCTTTGCGGACATCTAACGTGGGAGGTTTATAAACTATTTTCTTAATTTTTACAATGAATCTTATATTTTGTTATATATATATATATATACACACACACACACACACACACACACATATATATCATTCTCTATACTTATGTTTCTACTATATTTCTTCTTCTATCACCTAAAACGTAGTAGTTTAACCTGAATCAGATTGTTCTATAAAAACTCAAATTAAGATTTCTCTCTACAATTATAGGAAAAAAAGTCTTCAATCAATGATGGTAGCAGACGATGTTGTAACCTATTTTTAGGTTACCGCACATAAAAAAAGAAAAAATAAAAAATTATATTCGGAAGAAAAATAAAAAAATAATAAGCAATGAGAAGAGGATGCCAAAGTGCCCAGAAAATGGCTAAAAATTGGTTGATGAGGTTTAAAATATGAAGATTGAAATTTGATAGTATATCGTTGACTGATGAGAGCCCAACTGACAAAGAAAATTCAATTTGAGGAAGAAATGTCCAAAATCAGATGTTTATGGACTCAATTAAATTAATTGAATGTTTAATTGAATTTATGGAGGGTTTGATTACAAGAAAAGTTGATTTTGAAGTCAATTTGGGCTTTAATCGGAAGAAATTAAAGTTCTGGGGTCAAATTATAATTTTTGAGAGTTAATTTGATCAAATTAGAGACTTAATCGCACAAATATTGAAGTTTGATGGCCAATTAGGGACTTAATTGAAGAAATCCGAAACCATGGACCAAACTGGAAAAGGTGCATAAATAGAAGGACTGAAATTGACCGAATCAGGGACTGAATTGAAGAAATCCAAAATCAAGGACCAAACTGGAAAAGGTGCATAAATAGAAGGACTGAAATTGATCGAGTCAGGGACTGAACTGAAGAAATTAAAAGTTTATTGATCAATTGAGGGTCCATTTGCATAAATTCAAGACCAAGGACCAATTTGAAAAAAGCGGCCATCTTTAGGGCCGACAATTGAATTTGACAGGGATGCAATTGAATTGATTTTTAAAATCAAAATTGCAATTGAGTACTGATTTGAATTCTAACATGTTTTTTGCGCCATTTTCTTTTAAATGAAACGACGTGTTTTGGGTGAAACGACGCCGTTTCATCCACTGTTTCAAAAAAAAAGAAAAGCCCTAAATGATGCTGTTTTGAACGGCACTGTGGGTCTTCTTCTTCCCCTGCACACGCAGAGGCAGGGGAAGAAGAATTGTCTTCCCCTGCATCTGCCCCTTTCCTCCTTTCTTAGAAAAAACCTAAAAAGACGCTGACAACAACCCCATCACTTGCTTAAACTCTGACCCATGGCCTACCACAAGGCGGAAAAACAGAGGGGACGAGCCCCTCGGGCAGCCCTGAGGTGGCTGCCTCGGCCACCCTATCCCTGTGCCACGACTGGACAGGGGTAGTAGGCCTCTCTCCCCCTGTTTTTTGCCTATAAATACAGGGGAAGAGAGAGTAGAAGAGATGGGGGAAGAGAGGGAGAAAAGGGACAGAAAAAAAAAGGAGAGAGAAAAAAAATAGGGGAGAAAAAGAGAAAGAAGAAAGGAGAAGAACATAGATAGAGAGAAGAGAACTGAGAGAGGGAAAACAGAAACAAAAAGAGAAGGAGAAGACATAAGGACGGTGTCTTTGCACGAAAGAAGAAGAAGCATCACAACGGCCGCCATCGGGCTTCCCAGCCACCGCAAGCCACCGTCAGCTCAGCAACCATGCTCCCTCATTCCAGGTAATCTTCTCCCCTTTTCTGTCCCTTGTTTTTTTGTTCTCCTCATTGTTGCAGAACGTGAGCAATTCACGTTCTGCAGCAAAATGAAAAATAATTAGCTAGTTACTGTGCTCAACACAGTAAACCGCCATTTATTCACTTGGGCTGGACAGCTCAGCCCACATGGTTGGGCTGAGTCCAGCTATTCTTTTGTTTTAGGCCGGTTTTTGCCCGATTTCATTTTTGGGCTGATCTCGGACCAGTTTTCCTTTTGGGTCAGGTCCGGCCCATCCCAATAAAAAATTTTAGAAAAATCATTTTGAAAAAATACGGATTTTCCCGTGTAATATTTTTATTAAATTTTGCTTAATATTGATTTGTATTTTTATATCGTAAAAATATAAATCCAGTATTAAAATACCTGGTTTTTTCATAAAAAAAAGATGCTTTTGTTTTCATGCATACGACCAAATCTTCCAAAGCTAAAAAATCATATTGTATTTTCATGCAACAAAGAAAACTTAAAAAAAAAAAAAATATGTTTTAACATGCATTTTGACTTTAATAACTAGTTTATTAAAGTCACGAGAACTTGATCAATATTTAAAAAAAAATCCAAAAATATATATTTTGCTTTGTTTTAGTACCAGGGATTACAAATTTATACGTGAAAGCATATTCCCGATATTAAAAAGATAGTTCTTTTGTTGACGTTAAAACGATTAGGTTTTACCCGATAAGATAAGAACCTCCTTACCAAAGAGGGCTTTTCTTGAACCATAGACAGACCAACAATTAGAAAATACGACAAGACCTTAGTTTTTATCAGATCATCAAACAATGCATCCTATCTTAGGTAGGGCGTATTTGAGGTTTTAATACCTTCCCTTTACGCAACCAGTCTCCGTGCCCGATCTCTGAGACCAGTTAGGGTTTTTAGTGACCAAAATACTAGGTGGTGACTCTCATTCTATTTTTCCACTGATAAAAGACAGAATTTCTTATCTCCCTATATTTGCCATATAGAAACTATACCTTAAGGGTAGGCGATCACTACGACACCGCACACGTGCGACAGACAACATGGCACCTCTCGAATACACGAGATAAGATGAAAGGATTGGATTTGATAATCATTTTGGTTGTGACAGAGAGACTCTTTATTTGTAAAATTTCTCCTGTACTGTGCATGGTCAATGAAGTTAGATTTGATACAGTGTTTGCATACAATTTAGAGTGTGTTTGAAGTTGAGTTTTAATGCATGGGGCCAACAAAAAACAAGAAAAAACAAGAAAAAAACTAACTTTTATAATTAAGTTTTGTGTACAGTTAAATTGTACCCAAACTCAATTTCAACCACAAGCTAATGTAGAAAACTAGTCCTTTCGACAATGGCATTTAATACTTTGTTGACTTAGCTTGCACCAATTGGTGCCAGCTAGTTTCACATTCTCCTACTTGAAGACTTTGATGATTTAATCAAGTCTTCACATTTGATCATTTGTGATTCTTCTATCCTTATACTTGCCATCTTCATGCTGCTTACGTTTCTGCTAGGCTATAAGAGGATCTGCACCATATGTACTTGTCAGTGTTGACTGGTTTGGTCAAAGCATCTGCTGGGTTTTCCTTTGTGTGAACCTTCTGAAAATCTACACTTCCATCTTCCACCACTTCGTGTACAAAGTGATACTGAAAATCTATGTGTTTTGTTCTTGAATGAAACACTGGATTCCTTGCGCAATATGCAAGGCAATCTGACTATCACGATATAAAGGAATCTTCTCTTGTTTGTGCTCGAGCTCCTTTATAAGTTTCTTCATCCATATTGCTTCTTTACAAGCTTGTGTAGCTGCCATGTACTCAGCTTCTGTTGTGGATAAAGCTACAACTGAAGTTTAGAGACCCAGCTCACAACTCCTCCTGCAATTATGAACACATAGCCTGTAGTGGATTTTCTTTTCTCAAGGTCGCCAGCAAAATCTGAATCAACATAACCTCTGACAGTAAATTCTAATCCTCCATAACATAATGCAGCATCTGAGGTACCCTTGATATATCTCAAGATCCTCTTAATAGTATTCCAATGCTCTCTACCAGGATTTGCCATATATCGACTAGCTGTTCTCACTACTTGTGCAATGTCTGGTCTTGTACATATCATGGCAAACATTAAACTTCCCACTGCTGATGCATACGGTACTCGAGATATCTCCATCCTCTCTGCTTCATTGCTAGGAGACATACTTGAGGATAATTTGAAGTTAACAGGAAGTGGGGTGGAAATTGGCTTACAATCTTGCATGTTGAAGCGTCGCAAGATCTTCTTTAAATAATTCTTCTGAGAAAGCCAAATCTTCCTCTTACTTCTGTCTCAGTGAATTTGCATCCCTAAAATCTTGTTTGCTGGTCCCAAGTCCTTCATATTAAACTCCCTAGCCAACTGTGCCTTCAATTCTTGGACTCGATCATTGTTGGGGCCTATTACCAACATGTCATCCACGTACAACAACAGAATGATGAAAACATCATTTTCTTCAAACCTCTTGTAATACGTACAATGGTCTGAACTGAGTCTGTTGTACCCAAGGCTAATTATGAAGGAATCAAATCTCTTGTACCAACACCTTGGCGCCTGTTTGAGACCGTATAGAGATTTGTTCAACCTGCAAACCAAGTTCTCCTTGCCTGTTTCAGCAAAACCCTCTGGTTGGAGCATATAAATTTCTTCTTCAAGTTCTCCATGAAGAAATGCAGTTTTCACATCTAACTGCT
>Ga0325405_1004766_pt1 | contig 13790 bp, 6 predicted proteins | sample PopdelMetagenome_21_FD_205663 | JGI IMG/M metagenome (GOLD analysis project Ga0325405, IMG submission 205663) | Populus deltoides microbial communities from Bellville, Georgia, United States - Xylem-Control-R2 | ecosystem: Host-associated > Plants > Phyllosphere > Stem > Wood/Secondary xylem... | reverse complement strand
TCATACCAATAGCATTTGAATAAAAACACTCTATTTTGCTCGCTATGATATTGCAGTTCGATGACCTCTTCCAATCTACCGTAGTAGTCAACTTCAAACTCACTAGAAGTCAATCCCTTAATACAAATACCGTTGTTGTATGTCTTTCTTCCATGCCCGTATTCTTCAGTATGAAAGACATATCCATTGACAAAATACCCATTATAGCACTTGACTTTTCTTTCAGGGCCCAGACATAGTAAAGACAATGAAATAGCAGCACTACCTCCCATTTGATAAACCTAGCTTGTAAATTAAATACAACAATAATCAATAAACGGATATTATGTAACATTGACTACAATTAATTACATTACAAGAGATAATGAGTTTGTGATAGGACTTACATGTGTTATAAACCATGTGGCAAATTGTTCATTTTATAATTGAAAGATCTGGGATTCGGTCAGCTGTGAGTTATTGGACAGTAAGTATCGTCGATGTTGCCTGCAAGGTTGTTCCAAATTATATGAGTGTATGATATCACAAAACATAAATAGTACACTCTTGACAAAGTTTAAGTCGAACATCTACTTACTTAATAAAAGGTCTCAGCTCATCACAGTTAAATAGGACATAATTGTGTGCTTGTCTGAACTCTATTTCAGACAAATATCTTCCCCTCGCGGCATTTTTAGGTGCCGGTCGTCCAGGATTGGAGAATATTGACAAGTTCCCACTTGAATGCACTTCACCACCATCATCATGCCGTGGAACACGGTTTATCCTCGTTCTCAAATGAGGTTCGAAATAGTATGAGATAAATGTTGAGATCTCCTCAACAATATACGCCTCACATATTGACGCCTCAACATGCGCCTTGTTCTTAACCTTTTTTTTAAGATTGAACAAGTACCTGCATATATATATATATTAATAAAAAATTATCAATTAAAAACATTAAAATAAAAATAAAAACATTTAATTATAAATGTCATAGCAACTGTAATATCTAACCTCTCGAATGGATACATCCATCTGTACTGGACCGGTCCTCCAACTTTTACCTCAAACGGTAAATGTACGGGTAGATGCTCCATTGAGTCAAAAAATGATGGAGGGAATATCATCTCAAGTTTGCATATTGTCTCGACGATATTCTTTTCAAGCCTTTCAATGTGATCAACATTCAACTTGCTGGAGCATATATCTCTGAAGAAATGACTGATCTCCGTTAGTGCATCCCATATCCCCTTTGGCAACAAATCACAAAAAGCTAATGGGATGAGTGTTTGCATAAACACATGGCAGTCATGACTCTTCATTCCATATAATCTGCATTCCTCTGTATTAACCAACCTTGATATGTTCGAGGCATATCTATCAAGGAAACACAGACTCTTAAGCCATTTGTAAACTAGTAGTTGTGCGTTTTTCTCTAGCACGAAGCTTGCTCTTGGTTTTGCGACCCGTGACCCATCACAAACCAACTCCATATTTTTACAATTACAGAACAGCGCTACATCCAATCTAGCCTTGATGTTGTCCTTTTTCTTCCCCTTCACATCCATGACGGTGTTGAAAATGTTCTCAAACACGTTCTTTTCAATGTGCATGACGTCAAGGTTATGGCGGAGAAGATTGGTCTTCCAATAAGGAAGTTCCCAAAATATACTTCGCTTCACCCAATTATGGGTCAAACCAAAACCAGGAAACTTCTGCTTACCTGATTGGAGACCAAACACAATTTCACCGTACTCTGACACAACATCAAACAATTCTTCACCGGAAAGACGCGGGGGTGCAACATCATTTTCAACTCTGCCAACAAAGAAATCCTTTCTGTTCTTTCTGTACCTGTGGTTATGTGGCAAGAAACGACGGTGACAGTCAAAAAAAGAAGCTTTACCCCCGTTTGTTAGCGTGAATGCCTTGTTGTTCTCCATACAGTATGGACATGCTAGCTTTCCATGCGTGCTCCAACCAGAAACCATTCCATAAGCTGGGAAATCATTGATAGTCCACATCAAAGCTGCTCTCATAACAAAATTTTGTTTCCTCGAGATGTTATAAGTCAAAGCTCTAGAGGACCACAACTGCGTCAACTCATCAATCAACGGACGAAGACAAACATCTATATTCCGACCCGGACTGCTCGGACCTGGTATGACCATAGATAAAAACATGAACTCCGGCCTCATACATATCCCCGGTGGCAAGTTATAAATCGTCAGTATTACCAGCCAACAAGAATAAGGAGCAGCAAATGACCCGAATGGGTTGAATCCGTCTGTACACAACCCAAGACGCACGTTCCTTGATTCAGCTGAAAAGTGAGGATGCATACTGTTAAAGTGTTTCCAGGCTTCACCGTCAGAAGGATGAACCATCACTCCATCAACCGCATGGTGTGATTGGTGCCATGTCATGTGCTCAGCAGTCCTTGGTGACATGAATAACCTCTGCAGTCTAGGTGTGATTGGGAAGTATCTAAGTTTTTTATATGCCACGAGAGTCTTCCCTCTACCAGTTCTAGGTTTGTAACGGGAATGCCCACATGTCATGCACTCGGTCATCTCAGCATTTTCAAGGTAGTATAACATACAGAAGTTAGGGCATATATCAATTTTCTGGTATCCTAAACCGAGAGGTTTCATCATCGACTTAGCAGCATAGAAGTTCTCTTTCAGCCTGTTCCCTTCAGGTAAAATGCTTCTCGCCCATTCAATAATCTTGTTATAACCGACCTCACTCAACCCGTGATCTGACTTGATGGTGAACACCTGTGCTACGGCTGATAATTTACTGTGGTTCGTGCAGCCATCCCATAATGGTTCGTCAGAATCTCTCAACAAATCAAAAAACCTTGCTGCATCTGAATTAGGTTCTTCTTCTACGATTGGACATTCCCTGACATTACCTTCACACATTCTCATTGCATCCATAACCATATTCCTGTAAGGATTACTGTTCTCATTTCCAACTTCATGCATCCTGCTAGCACTAGAAGTTGACCCGACCACATGTTCTTTCATGCTCTCATCAGGAACAAATAGTTCTCCGTGAGCATACCAACACGGGTAATCTTCCATGAACCCTTTGGTTAGAAGATGCATCGTTACAACATCTTGATGCAGAAACTTTAAATTTTTACACTTCCTGCATGGACACCTAATACCGCCATCAGTAAAATTCCTCAGAATAGATGTTGCGAAATTAATAAAACCCTAGACACCGTTACAATAATCCATCCTTCGCAATCCTTGGGGTGAGTCCCGATACATCCATGAACGATCATCCATGACTTCTATTGAACCTCTATAAAACATAACAAAAATATTGATTTTCCCCGACATAATCCAACAAACTAAAACAACACTTATGTTAATATTCATTATCAATTATTAACCATCAACGTTCATACATACAAATTTATACATATATAAATTTACAGAAATCACAACTTCGAAATAGAATTCATAACAATTAAACAAAACTCGTTAAACAAGCTATTAATTATTTATTTCATCACAACGACACATTTAATTCGGTGTAATTCAAACAAAATTTTAACAATTTACAAACAAATATAATTTGATAAAATCTAAAAAAACTATAACAACTACAAAATTATACATTCATACTATAAGTTTCTTTGACAAATAACAATTAAACAAGTACAAACATTAACAAAATACATATACTAAAACAATAAAATTAACAATTAAATATTAAAACTAAAATGGATAGATTTACTTAAAAAAAATGATAAAATCTACAAGAAACGGATATTGTGACCACGTACGGATATTGAGTGCTCGTGTTGAGAATAGTGGAGAGTTGGGATGGGTGTGGCTGCAGTTTGGGAGGGGAGAGGTGGGATGGGAAAGAAGAAGAAGGAGAAACAAAGAAAGAGAGTGTTGGCAGATCGGTGGGTATATAATGGTTTTTCTGATGGAATCACCGATGGATTACTTCTGTCGGTGATTCCATCGGTGATTCCATCGGTGACAGTGCCACGTCACTGTACGGATATCTCAGTTTGAATCCCTCGGTCATTCCGTCGGTAAAATCGGCTGACGTCACCACGCCGTCGGCGAAACGGTTGGTATATACCGATGGAATATTTCTGTCGATATATACCGACGGAATTACCGATGGATTTATGCCATCGGTATATACCGATAGATTTTGAGACGAAATTATATCCGTCGGTAATACAGAAACATTTCGTTGGTAATTCCGTTGGTTTTCTCCGGTTTTCTGGTAGTGAATAACCTTTGCAATCTAGGTGTGATTAGAAAGTATCTAAGTTTTCTTATGTGACAAGAGTCCTTCCCTTACTAGTTCTGGGTTTATAACGAACATGTCCACATGTTTTACACTCGGTCAACTCTGCATTTTCAAGGTAGTACACCATGCAAAATTTTAGACACGTGTCATTTTTTTAGTAATCTAGGCCGAGAGGTGTTATCATGGATTTAGCAGCATAAAAGTTATCTTTCAACCTATTCCCTTAAGGTAAAATATTTTTCGCTCATTCAACAATTTTTCCATAACCGACCTCACTCAACTCATGATCTAACTTGATGGTGAACACTCATGCAACGACCAATAATTTACTGTGATTTGTGCACCAATCCCATAATGGTTCATCAAAGTCTTTCAAAAGATCAAACAACTCGGTCGCGTTTGTATGAGGTTCTTCATTTACTTTTGGACATTGATAAACATAACCCTGATTCATTCTCATCACATTCATAACTATATTCTTCTAAGGATTATTATTGACATCTACAACTTTATACACATTACTAGAACTAGAAGTTGACCCAACCATCCTTTCTACCATGGTCTCATGAGGAACATATGATTTTCCATGTGCAAACCAACATAGGTATCTCTTTATGAACCTTTTTTTTTTTTGTAAAAGATGCATCATTACAGCATCAAGATCAAGAAACTTTTTTATTTTTACACCTCTTACATAGACATCTAATATCGCCTCCACTAATATTTCTCCAATTAGATAGTGTATAATTAATAAAACCTTGAACTCCATTACAATTATCCATCCTATATAACCCTTTGTGTGAATCTTGATACATCCATGAACGATCATCCATTACTTATGTCAAACCTATATTTAAGATTATTTAGTTAAATAATTTTGATACATCTTTAAAGCCCTTTTAGAATTTCAAGGACAAGGAGCATTAATTTGCTTTTAGATATTTTTAAATAAATAAGCTTATTTAACGGGTTCATTTTATATTTCATCAATTTTATTGTTGAGTTGAAATTTTCAATAAATATATAGAAATCTAAATTTATATAGATAATTGGTAATGAATTAGTTGTATTATTAAAATAGTTTGAATGAATTTGAGTTAAACTAATGTTCTGTTATTTATTTAATTTATGTAATTAATTATTTATTTCATCACAGAACATCTAAGTCACAAATTCAAAATAAATTTCATCAATTTACAAACAAGTATAATTTTACAAAATCTTAAACAAACCCTAACATGTACAAATTATACATTCATACAAGGAAAAAAAACAATAAAATAAGTAAATACCCAAACAAAATACATATTCTATAAAAATATGCAATAAAAATTAACATTTTAAAATTGAGTTAAAAAAATCAATATTTTTGCTTACTTGAAGTGAGAAATCCCCAATAAAATTTAAATCAAAACATGGATATTGACAAGCTTAGTACAAAATGGCTGGATTTGTAGTAGAAGGTTAATTTGTGATAAAATAAGGTTGGGTTGTATTGTTTGTTGCGGAGAAAAATGAAGGAAGAAAAAGAAATGAAGGAGGGAGCAAGGAGAGTCGCTTGTGATGTCATAAATTAAATATCACATATGGATTTACTGACGAATTTAATCAATAAATTTAAATTTGTTAATAATTTTGTTTGTGAAAATAACATATAATTGTACCCTTTTTTATTGTAATTTTCTCAGTATATATCTAGATAATATTTATGTTGATATTTACTGGTGGATATTGTAAGTGTATATTCAGTCAAAACAATTCACTATAAGTTACTAATAAAAATATTTATTTTATCTATATATCTATTTATATCTACTAATTTTCTAATAGTAATTTCAAATTCGTGGAAGATCATCTCGTTTCATTGAGCTTGATGCATGGAAAGAAAATGGACCTAATTTCTAAGCCCTTAGGAATATTGCTAGGGCTGATGCGAGCAAATCAGTCAGCTGATGAAATCAAATCAAAAGAGTTACATCAACCTGAAACAAAAGAAAGGAAAGGCCACATCTCGGTGGGTAGAGGTACGAGCTACGAGCATGCATCTCCCCTTTTGGGTGCTTGACCCTATTCACATGAAGAAAAACTACAAATCTTCTTTTCCATTGACAAAGACATTTGATATTCCCCCATTATATTTACTTCCTGTTGACGGCTCTCATGTATTTGTTGACGACGATCGAGTGCTGTTCTTGATCTACAGTTGAAGCTTCATTCTTCGGTCAACTTATCCAAGCATTATGGAGGCACATCAAATCCATGCCCTGCAATATGTTGACACTCTTGTCAGAGAGATTGTTTATTTTTGTGTTTTAAAAATATTTTTAGTAAAATTTAAAAAAAATTTATTTTTTTATTAACTTCAAATTAATATATTTTTAGTGTTTTCAAATCATTTTGATGTGCTGATGTCAAAAATAATTTTAAAAAAATAAAAAAACATCATTGGCATGTATTTTAGCACGAAAAGCTATTTGAAAAGCAACCGCAACCACACTGCCAAACACATTCTAAAATTAAATTCAAAAACAATTCAAAGTAACATGGATTGCAACAATAGTTAAATGATAATTGTTTCCTCTTTTAAATTTGATTTTTATTGTTTTATTTTTTATGTAAAATAATTTTTTTTAATTTTATCCTTTTATATATATATTAGATTTGATCATTATTTTTTTTTGTTATTTGTTTTGTTTTAGTTTTTAAAATTATTTTTTTATTTCATCCTCCTTCGCTTTTTTTCCTATCATATTTGATTCATATTCTTTTTATTACTATTTTTTTACTTTGAAAAATAATTAAAATTAATTTTTTTCAGTTTCATCCTTCAACATTATATTAGTTGAGAATCGATCTTCTTGGTTGAGCTCAGGTCTGAGATTTCACGGGTTGTGAATTTAAGAGATTAACCCAAGTTTAAAAAGCTCGTCCGTGTTTACTTGTTTTTTTTCTTTAATAAGCTTATATTTTTTCAATTTCATTTTTCAACATTTATTTAATTAGATATTAGGCTCCACTATTTTTTTTAAATTTTCTTTCTATTGGATTTTTCATTTAGTTTGAAAATGATTTGGGTTCTTTTGCCCTTCAACATAGAGTTATTTAATAATTAGACTTCATAATTTTATTTAATTTGCCTTCAACAAGATTACCCTAGTATCATAATTATGTTGCACATTTTACATGCTGACTTGAGTGGACTCATGTTATTTTTTTACCTTTTTAAATCATATTTTTCTTTTAATTCTGTCCTTCAATTTTTAAAAAAATTCAGCTTCATTTTTTTCTATTTTACTTTTTATGAGGTTATTACGTATCATTTAATTTTTACTTTGTTATCATATGAGTTCCTTCATCATTTTATTTTTTTATAAATTTGATTTTTTATTTTAATTTTATCCTTCAGCATTTGATTGGTTGAGAATTAGTCTTTGTGTTTTTTTTTCTTTTCTATGGGACTATCTCAGTCTTATACTCATGATCATGAGGTTAACGAGTTAACCTGATTTGTCTTGAGGTTTTTTTTGTTGTTCTTTTTAAATAATTATTTTTTTTTAGTTTTGCTCTTTGACATTGTATTATTTGATAATTGAGTGATTGTATTCAATTTGCTTTCGACAAGCTTACTATGATGTCACAGCCAAGTCGAGCTTCGATGGGTTTATTTTACCTTTTTCTTATTGTTAGTTTTTTTCATTTTATTTTTCATTTTTATATATTTTTTAATTTATATTATTAAATTAGTTGAACTTGTTAATTTATATTTAATGACCTGAGTCTCAATTTTATTTTATTTTTTGAACATTTGCATCATCCTAACATCTTTTTTTTTTTAATTTTGGAAAGAAATTAGGCAATTTATAGGCAAGGACACCTATTTAGTAATACAGGTCCAAATGTGGTTAGAACCAGGCACAGTCTACGTACGTGATAATGCTGATATAATTTATATTAGCTCGCTGATCCATTCGTGATAATGCTGTTACTGAATCTTATTGGTATCATTTACGTTGATGTACGTAGGCGACCAGGCTGACCCTTCACTACTAGTCCTGGGAATTCTTTGAATCAGCAAAGAGATTAGGGTTTTTTTAATCCACAGGAATAAACGGGAAATTAATATTTAAATTCTTTTATAAATAGCTGTCTCAAAAGTTATCGTGGAGTACCTTATAGGCATATGCCAAAAACCTTTAAAGATTCTTCATTGGAATATAAAATAATTAAAAATTCTAACTATAATAAATTAATATTCTAGTAAACTTTTTGTTCTTTGTTTTTGCCAATAGATATATTAGAATTTTATATATATATATATATATATATATATAATCAACGAGAGTATATTGAAAAGAACATAAAACCAATAATCAAAAAAATAAAAGGTTCTTGATAATCTTAATTTGATCATCTTGGTTTTAGATTGAAACCACTGAAGAACAAGCATACCCTATTAACCATAAAATTACCTCCCAATTAGGTTATGAAAGGAATATTAATCTAGTAAAGTACGTCAACATTTAATTATTTAAATAATAGTAAATAGCTAAATTAACAAATTAAGCACTTACATATATAGAAATATACAATAGGATCAATGATCCTCATAGCTGGCATCACTTAATTTAGCAATGAGGGCGGCCTTGTTACTAAAGAGGAAGGAGTTGTGAATAAATTGAAGCCTCTCCTTTGAGTGGGAAACATAGACTTGCATTAATGTGTTAGGACTAATAAGGCGAAGCCATGACCACCACTCGTGTATTTTAGTGGAGGCTTTATGTAAAACATTGAAAGAGACCGTACCACTAGACCAAGTTGCGAGCAGAAGTCTAGCAATACACTAACCTAGCTTGCTAGCTCTCATCAGAACCTAACCCAACAACTGTCCAAGGAGAGCATTTTCTCTTGTAAGGTTTCAGCACAATGGAATAAATTCAATATAAAACCCAGAAAATCCTTAGCATTAGTCCTTGATTTGGAGCGTTCCGCCAATAATTTGATGTGAAATAATCGAGTGTAGGTGTATTCATAGGAAATTTATGAATAAGCAAGTCTTTGTTCATTTAATACAATTATTGAAATGTGTGATACACGAAGAATCCATTACAGAACTCACATTATTTCTACACAGTAGGAGGCACTAAACAAAACAATGCGATAAAATATCTAGATGAAGTTGGATGATCATACATTTGAATCCAAAAAAGATGATCATAGGACATAAATTATATCAGAAAGGTCAGCGGAAAGCATATATTGTGGACATGATATGTATCATATACCCAATGTTTTGATAGAAATTATATAATGCATCGTGATCCTCTGCAGGCGGTGTCAAATAACTGGCCGGCTTCCTTCTAAAGAACATCCTCGGTTTATGTTCTTGCAAGATGAGGGTTCCTTTTCTTTTCCTTGTCGCTTGTTTATATTAACAAAAGCTAAACCTTGTTTGAAAAACATTCTTCACCTCGATCTATTTGTACAATTTTATTTGAACAGTACAATGATGTTTTTGCAATTCTAAAAAGGTGATATCCTTGTTACGGGTTTTATTGGTCAAAAAAAATTAATTTTAGAGTATAATTGTTTTTTCCATCATTTTTAGCACAGAAAAGTAATATATTTACCCCTGAAATTAAAAAAAAAATCATAAACCTAGAGATGAGGGGTAAATAAGTCTTTCTCTTATTAAAATACAAGAATTGACAAGAATGCCCTTGAAAAAAAAAATTTAAACCATAGTGCCAGGGCCTTTTGGTATTTTTACGTTGGTTTTTAATGTAATTGTTGGAATAATCAAGGGCATGTATGTCCATTTATATTAATTAAATATTATTTGAATTTAAAAAGTTAGTGGCGCGTGATGTGCATGTATCAGTATGTGGGAGGTGCTTGTACACTTTAGAAGGCGCATGTTGCGCCTCCCGATGGTAGAAAATAACCTTCAGTCTTGTCGTAGAATGTGTCGTCATCACATTCTCTTCTTTTTAGTACAACGTGTGTCAATGGTTGTTGGGCGATTTCTCGTCGATCAATTTTTTTTCTTTCTCCTAGCTAAAAAATAAAAGTTGGTCTTTTTTATTTTTGGTATTTCAACTTCAGTCTTTATTTTTTTAATTTTTTTTAGTTTTTTTATTGAAGTTTTTTTATTTTTAATTTAATTCTAAATTCTAATTTGTTATAAATACAAATCCACGAAAAATCACGGGTAATAGCCTGTAGGTTTGCTAAATTATAAGCAATTTATAAGACCGGTGATTTCTACTAGAAAAACTAAAAATAGGGACATATTATCCTAATTATGAGAATCAAATTTCATTGGACCTCTTACTAAAAAAAAAAAGTGCATGTTAGGTATTGACATGATCAATACGAGATGATAACGTCGATTGTCATCGTGTGTGTGTGTGTGTGTGTGTGTGTGTGTGTGTGTGTGTCCCCTGAGCATCATGTACGTGTGTGTGTGTGTGTCCTGAGCATCATGTACGTATACCGATCGAGTGTCGTATTGAAAGAAAGAAGGGAAACCTTTAAGATATTGGACAGCTGTAAAGGAATATGACTTATTGGAGCCCCGTTAGCTGATCCAAGGGTCACTTACAATGGATAGAGTAAGTGACAACAGTTGTTCTCAGTGATGTTAATTTACACGTAATTAATAAAGGAGTCCATTCGGTCGTAGAGAAACTTCAATTTTCTTTCTACTCGGTAGAGCCCTTTGAGAATTTGAAGGACAAGGAGCATTAATTTGCCTTGCATGTGTAATGAGACAACTATGGATTAAAAAAGAAATTGATAAATTAAGAGCAAATATGAGATCCTCAATCGGCACCTCAAGGAAAAGCGTATTAATTGGAGTGTCTTGTGGGATTAACCCAACAAAGTTCTAGTCGAGGAAAATGCAAATTATAAACTAGTTTTATTAAACCTAGTTCTTAGTTTTATAAATCAAATCAAGTACAAATTAACTTGGTATAATTTGGTTACCGTCTCGATTAATCCACAACCAGCTCAATCTAATTAAACTGGTGTTATTTTAAATATTTTAAGAAAAATATTGAATCGATAGTGTTTTAGATACTGTTTTAAATTAAATCAAGGCAATATATTTACTATACAGCAGGATTTAACCGCACAAGATTCAATAATTTTATTATAAATATTTTTGGCTTTTTAGGGACATGACAAACAATACAATAAAGCAGTTTTTTATATCTAAGTTTTTCAGGGGACACAGAAGACACAAGGAGACGGGATACCTTTTTTTAAGAATTTCCTTGGTAACATTTTGTAATTCCATGCCACACCTTTTACCTTTGAATTTGTGTCATTAAAGAAGTGCAAATTAATCAATCAAATTCAGAAAATATAAAAGATCAAAAAAAAAAAAAGAAGTGAGAAAATTCGCAGTCTGCACACAACACTAGTCGAAACAATCATAAAATGGAAGCTCTCGTTGAAATGAAATCAAAGAAACCAAAATTTGATTGGAACCGGGAGATGTGTAGATTTGAAATCTGGATGTAACCCTTGCTATCATATAAACCTTCCCACCGAGCTCTACCTTTGAACAGAACATGAATCTTAAGCAACAATAGGGAAAAAATGGAGAGATATCATGTTTGATCCTCGGCAAAAGGTGGCGTCGACGGATAACCTGGATTTGGGCTGTCCATTTGAGCTCCCAAGGAAGAAAAAAAAGGTGAACTTGGGCTAAGGATCTTGTAAGAAGGAGAGAACAAGAAAGGCACACTTGGGCTCATCTTCTGTTATCGTCTTGTTCATGAGCACCTTAGGCCCCTCGTTAGCTGCTATTAAGCTTCAATTGAACAAGTCCATCGGCTAGAAAGCTCTATTCATTCAACCAAATAATAATGAGAGGACCGTTTCTGTACATACTTGTGCATTTCAATGTCTCATATGAACCGTGCTAACTTTTGTGTTTAGAGATCTCTAGGAATTGCGGACTAAGAAGGTAAAAAAATTATTTTTTACATTAATATATTAAAATTATCTAAAAATATTTAAAAAAAAATTAATATTAAAAGACAAAATTTCAAAAAATATTATTATTATTATTATTGATATTAATTAAAATATCAAGTTGCCCCTAAGATTACAAATAAATCCCTAAAATCAAGCTTTAAGAGTGATTTAAAAAAATAGAAAACCTTTAAGTGCCATTTTGCTTTTAAAGGTATTTTACTAATTTAATTGTGCAGAAAAGATGTAGCAAGACTTTAGTAATCTTGAACAAATAAAAAATGGCTAATTCATGATAATTGGAGGGTGAGTGTGATAATTTTTTATAGGACTAAACAATAAATTTACCTTTTCAATGCAAATCTTCTAAATTTTAGTTAATATTCTGAATTCACAACATGTAAAATCACAAATTTGAGTTCAATTAAGAAGTTCAATTCTCAATCAATTTAATATTAGATGATGAAATTGAAAAAAAATACTCAAATTAAAAAAAAAACATACAATATAAAAAAATAGCAATAAAAAAATGAGCATCAAATATATAAAAAAAATGAAGGGTGAAATTGAAAAAAAAAATTCAAAAACTATCTTAAATAATAAAAAATATATAAACCAAAAGAATAAGAGTCAAATCTGACAGATAAAAAAATTAAAAAAAATGAAATTAAAAAAAATTAAAAATTAATTAAAATAAAACAAACATGAATCAAAAAAGGAAGGGTGAAATCAATAGAAAACAAACTTAAAGAGTTGATTTGCAAATTTAGAGGGCCAAATGTGAATTTTTAGGAGGAAAAAAAAAGGAAAAAAGAAAAAGGAAAATTTGTTTGCACCGCACCAAAGGTCCATTGACCATTTGCGTCATATATGGAGGAAAAAGAGGGTGAGACAAATTAAGGCCCCGTTTATTTGCTGGAAAGTAGTTTCCTTTTGGAAAGTGAATTCTGAGGAAAGTGAATTCCGGGAAAGTGAATTCCGGGAAAGTATTTTCCGATGTTTGGTAGTGCAATGGAAAATAAGTTGGAAAACATTTTCCATTGTTTGGTTATGTCATGGGAAATGAGCTGGAAAATAACTTATTAATGTTTTATTTTTCTCAAGTTTATTAAAATAATGAGGAACAAATCTTACAAATTAAAAAGTTGAATGAGAATGAAATTGAAAAAAAGATAATTTCATAAATTATCTCACATAAAATAAATAATAATCAAAATAATAGAGATCAAATCTAAAAAATTAAAAAAATAAAAGGTGAATAAATTAAAATAATAATAATAATTAACATTTCATAAATTATTTCAAATAAAATAAGTAACAATCAAAAGAATAAGGACCAAATTTGATAGATAAAAAATTTCAATAAAAAAATGATAAGGAAAAAGCAAATAGCAATTATAAAAATAAGGACCAAAATTAATATAAAAATTAAATTTTAAGAGATGAAATTGAAAAATAAATATACAAAACAAATTATATATAGCAATCAAAAGTTTGAGGATTAAATTTGATATAATCAGCAAATAATGACATTT
>Ga0325405_1004765_pt1 | contig 13791 bp, 4 predicted proteins | sample PopdelMetagenome_21_FD_205663 | JGI IMG/M metagenome (GOLD analysis project Ga0325405, IMG submission 205663) | Populus deltoides microbial communities from Bellville, Georgia, United States - Xylem-Control-R2 | ecosystem: Host-associated > Plants > Phyllosphere > Stem > Wood/Secondary xylem... | reverse complement strand
AGTGAGGGAGGCGGCTTGCAAAGAAGGAAAAATATTTAGGTTTTGGGTTTTTTTGGCTGCCCTCGCCGGTGAATAAAATTTTCTCCCCGTGTAAAAATTTTCTCCCCCCTTTTGTGTTCACTGTAGCTTAGTATTTATAGGAAAAGTTTTGCTAGGTTTTCAAACTAGTCCCTCAACTTTTCCTTTCCTTTTCTTTTCCTTTTTTTTTTGTAAACTTTGATTTTTCTTATTTTTTTTTTTGTATTTTTGAAAGCGAGCAATATCAACATCAACTCAACAAGGAAAATCAGTGATCATAAAATTTACGCGTTAAAAATTGAACGCGTTCCAAATACCTTTGAAAATTTTAATTCTTTTGAGATGACGTTGAAAATGCTAAAAACGATGCAAATATATCAAAAATGCATTTTTTTGGGCTTTCATTGTTTTTTTGCTATTTTTTGGTTTTTTCTGTAAATTTATCAAAAACACGGATCAAAAATTAGGTAGCAACAGCAACAAAAAAGAAAAGAAAAGAAATATAAAGAAAACCAGAATTTATATCATTGGTTCTATATAATACAACTGAAGTATTTAAAACTCTTCAACATTTTGGGGAGTTGTTCTTGAAAAGTAATAGAGAGCCTGTCCATGAGGAAGAAAATGTACAAACCTAGCAATGCATATGATGCTGCAGCAAAACCCTATCCACGACATAAATATAGGATAATGATGCACTGGACATTTGAATGGTAAGCAATAGATATTTCTCAGTCATGGATTGATGATTAATGAAGATCTGATGTAAACAGCATGAGTAATTCTAGTTAATTATATACACTTCTTTGTGGAAGCATGTCTCTAGACCATACAGAAGCATACATTCAAAATAAAGAGAAATCAACTTGTAATTCTTTTATGTCCTTGCTATGAAATAAAAAGATCATTCCCATCCCATAAGTATTGTCATAAGTATTGTCGCACGTGTGCGGCGTCGCGGTGAATATTCCACTTCAATCTAAAATGTATAATATCTATCTTTATCTGGCAAATATGGGGGGACAATAAAATCTAGTCTTTTATCGGTGGAAAATAGAATGAGAGTCGCCACCTAGTATTTTGGTCACTAGAAACCCTAACTGGTCTCAGAGATCGGGCACGGGGACTAGTTGTGTAAAGGAAAGATATTAGCACCCCAAAATACGCCCTACCTAAGATAAGCTGCATTGCTTTATTGTCTGATAAAATCAAAAGTCTTGTCGTGTTTTGTAGTTGTTGGTATGGTTTAAGAAAAGTCCTTCTCGGTAAGGAGATCCTTATCTTATCGGGTAATTCTATCCTCAAAATAAGAATTTAATATCCCAAATACGTCTTATGTATAAGGCCGTAACCCCAGATATTAAAAGAAAACCAAATAATTTTTTTGGAATTTTTGAAATATTGGCCTAGTTCTCGTAGCTTTAATAAACTGGTTATTAGAGCCAAAACGCATGCTAATACATAAATGTTTTTTGAAATTTTTCTCTGTTGTATGAAAATATGATGTAAGGATTTTTTTTTGTTTTTATATATTTTGGAGAGACTAGGTCGTATACATGAAAACAAAACATTTTTATTTTAAAATTCTTTTTGATGACTTAACGAAAACCGGGTATTTTAATACCAGATTTGTATCTTTATAGTATAAAAATACAAACTGATATTGATAAAAAATGCAACAACAAAATTACGGAAAAACACAGATTCTTTGAAATAATTTTTAAAGAATTTTTATTTATGTTTTTTTTTTTGCTTGATCTAGTTCGGTCCATGTGGCTGGGCTGGACCCAGCAGGCCTAACCGGGTCACTGGCCCAAGCCAGTGACCCGGGTGGGAAAACAAAAGGTACGCGTGAACTTCCTCACGCGTGCATGCTCAGTAACATATTCAAATATTACTGTTCAAGTGAATTATAATTCACTTGAACAGTGAAATGCAAAGAATGGAATTATATACACAGAGACGAAGGGAGCAAACCTGGTGGCGGAAACGATGTTGAAGACGATGGTAATGGCGTACGCTCGCGGTGATGCTAGTGGCGGCTGACCGGAGGATGGCTGGGACGGTGGTCGGTGGCTGGGGAGCCCGGTAACAACATCTGTTCTTTCTTCTTCTTCCCCGTGCAGAGGCGCCAGCCTCTGTTTTCCTTCCCTGTTTGCTTCTGTTTGCTTCTCACGGTGCTGTTGTCTACTGGGAGGGCAGTGTTTTGCTGCTGTTTTTTTCATCTACATAGAGGTGCAGGTTCCTGTTTTTTCTTCAATGGTGTCGCGGCGTGTGGGAGGAAGATGATGAGCTGAGGAAGGATGACGATGGCGTGGGTAATGTTGCTGTGTTTGCGCTCCTGGTGGCGTTGGTGTCGTGGCAGCCGGCTGTGGTCGCTCTTCCTCTTCTCTGCTGCTTCTGCGTTACTTATTCTCCTTGTTCAGTCACCTTGCTTCTCTGCTTCTTCTTCCAAGCGATGGTTCTAAGAGCAAGGTAGGCGGTGGCAGTGTTGTTTCAAACGGTGGAGAGAGAGACCAGAGAGAGAGGTTATAGTTCTTCTCTTCCCCTCTGTTTTCCTTCTTTCTCTTCTGTCGTGTTTCTCACCTCTCTATGGTCTTTCGTTCAAAAAAAAAACTCCTCCCTTCTCTCTTCTTTTTCCCCCTCAGTTTCCAAAAAGAAAAAACCCACTCTCTCTCGATCTCTCGTTCAAAAAAACTTCCCCTCTCTTTCGTTTCTTCCTCCACGATAGTACTGGTGTTGAGAGCAGTATTTATAGGCAAAAAGGGAGCGGCCTGCTGTTGCGCATAGGGAACAGGGGACACCGGTGAGGTCTCCAACGGGCGTGGCTTTGCAGGGCACGCCTGCACTGTTTTCTAGCCATAGGGTTTTGGGTTTTTTTGCAGCAGCATGTGAGGAGAGAGAGAGAGAGGAACAGTGTTCTCAAAACGATACTATTTCATTTTTTTTCTTTTTATTTTATTTGTGGGGTACCCATAAATGGGTTACAACAAGTATATTGTGAAAAGCTTAGATCTGGCACAAGAAAATCAAGCACTTCCAGAAAATACTTGTAATTATAATTTTCAATCCATATTGAATGTAAATCCTACACGATGAAATGGTTTTAGCAACAAGAAAAATGTTGATTGAAATGTGAAGGTTGTTGATTTGTACGAAAAAGGAGAACAACCTTCCTCCCAGATTGTAAAATTATCCAACAAGTCAGCTTGTTGCATATATCAAAATAACTTTCTGAGTTGTAAAGAATCATATCAACTTGTTTGATTGAATGTTTGAAAATGTACATGTAGACTTGGGATCAGATACTTGGGACACAACCTCTTGTTGATTTCTTACTACATTATATGCACAACAGCTTTAAGAGTTCTTTAATCAGTTGCACCTAACATGTCGGAAAATTTACTAAAACTATAGTTCGACTAACAATCACTTCTCTAACTGAATTCCAAACAATTCAATATGGTGCACCAAAGAAATAATTCAATCTGAACCAAAAGTCTTTAACAAGAGATGCCAATTCTAACACCATTAGATTGCATAAAGACAAAGTAATCATTTTTTCTCAAAATCACTTCAGATTTGGTGCATTAATTATCCAAGAATCAACACTTGGATACTGTGCATAATTTCACTTCATAAATTTATGCACTGTCATGCTTCGAAACATACACAATTCATATGGCCTGCATACCCAGTTTATGGTAGCCCATCAATTACATATATACAAACACTCAGGATGCACATGTTCATACTAGTGTGATTGCGCATAGCACGCTCTTTTTATTTGTTTTTGAAATCTCTCTCTCTCTCTCCACCATCATGCTTCGAAACATACACAATTCCTATGGCCTGCATACCCAATTTATGGTAGCCCATCAATTACATATATACAAACACTCATGATGCACATGTTCATACTAGTGTGATTGCACATAGCACGCTCTTTTTATTTGTTTTTGAAATCTCTCTCTCTCTCTCTTCACCATCATGCTTCGAAACATACACAATTCCTATGGCTTGCATACCCAGTTTATGGTAGCCCATCAATTACATATATACAAACACTCATGATGCACATGTTCATACAAGTGTGATTGCACATAGCACACTCTTTTTATTTATTTTGGAAATAAGTCTCTCTACGTAAATTTACACACGCACTGCACAGACACAAGTACATCTCATATGCTTGTGTGTGTGCATGTTGTTCTGTGCTGTGTGGATGCCATTTTGATAGTATCCAATGCGCAATAATGTGCACTCAGCAAAGAAATTTCACTCTTTCCATGTGTTTTTGAAACAAATGTCAAATTAATCAACTCTCTAGGTTTATCTGAGCTGGCTGGATATATTATTGTATAATCTATCATTATAAGCTCCATTGATCCCAGCTTCCTGAATTGTGTGCCCCATGATCATTCCCCTTCATCCATGCGGCAAACATAGACACATGTTCAAGAGAAGAACAGTCACAAAGCATTTCCACCGAATCCGAAAATTTCCTCGACCAAGCCACTGCATTCCTCCCTCTACAGCACCCCACAATTCAAACTACCAAACCACCATAATCAAGTTCTTAGTCAAAATCGAACATGAAATCCCCAAGCCATCAATTAATTTCTACTTCTTTTGGTCCTCTATCTGGAATACATAAGGCATTCCTAACTGTGTGTGTGTATGTGTTTTTTTCTTCTGATTCCAAGGTTTCGATGACAGCTCTTATAACTATGAATTCCTGTTAATCTCTAAAATGTTAGGCAACTCATTATACATCTTTTGACATTCTACATCGATCCCAAATGTTCCATTACTATAAGCCCTCATTGTTCCCAGCTTCCGGAATTGTATGACCCATTATCATCCTCTTCATCCCAGCCCCATAACCACTGCATTCCTCCCTCGATAATATCATGGTGCCAATTTTCCTAACAACTGCGTTGTCAGATTCTGCAATGCAGCTATCCTGGCTCTAATACCACAAAAGAACGGGTTTAATGACAAGGAAAATCAAAGGAAATCCATCAAAGACATGTTGGGGATTCCGGCTCCCCATGCGCGGACCGGTGGTGTACTGATAGTTGCCCAAAGGAGGCTAAGCACACTGAGACACAATATTTAACGTGGTTCGGCAAAACCGCCTACATCCACGGGAGAAGTTAATATTATTAAAGATATAGAGAAAGGGTTAAAACACACATGGAGGAGGAGGATCACTTCACTCAAACTCAACTCTCATTGCTCTCATACACTACTGCATATGGCAGCAGGGCTGCTGCCCTTGGCAGCCCCTCTTTCTCTCTTGTTCTCTACTGGTTTTCTCTCACCCTCTGCTCAGTTTACTCTGCTCTCTTGCTGCCTATTTATAGGCAAGAATGGTGCCACCAGCTCCAGCTCTTCTTCAACAAAGGTGGCTGCCAACTCCAGCTCTTCTTCAACAATGGTGGCTGCCAACCTTTGACATCTTGGATGGGTGCACATGGTTGGTGCAACTCCAGCTGCAGCCTCTTGACAATGGCAACCCTCTCCTAGAGTAGGGCTGCTGCCACATAAGTGGCAATATCACAACAATCACCCCTTTTGCCATTTATGTGGGGCAACTGTCCTCTTACTTCTTCAGCACAAGCTTGCATCTTGCAGCTCTTCCAAGCTTACCATTCTGAAAGCATCTTCGGGCAAGTTTACAGGTACTTGCCACACCTTTCAATCACCAGAGTCACCAAAGCACACCTTTTCTCACACAAAAGGATCACTACAACCAGATGGTCTGTCACTTCACATCTAAAGAGTGTTAACGCTTGTCTCTGGGACACACAACATTCCTCTTCGAGCTTATCAACCATGCTCGATCCAGAATGATTTATCACTCCTCACATCAAGGCTTACAACACCCCCTCAAACGAAAATTTCTATTTCCAAGTGTGACAATCATTATCTGAGTATCTCAATATGATCACGAGCTCACCACTCTTCCAAGAGTCTACTCATCCTGGAGTTGTGTCTGCCCTCTGTTCCACCCTAAAAACCACGTCTTACTTCTCCGTGAGTCTTTCGCTCTTAGTCCTAAGAGTCCAGGTAGCTTTCCACCTTTAACCATGAGGGCAACCCATTAAAGGTTGATCCATATATGTCTTGATACTTTGAGTATTACAATGCCTTCATCGAGCTCACCACCTTGACAAGAGTCAACTTGTTTCGAGAACCTGCACATGCCCTCTGCTCCTTTATAGCAGTCGCGTCTTAATGCTCCACAAGTCACCCACTTATTGTCCAAGGCAAATGTCTTCTAGCTCATTGATCTTTAGCATGGGGGTAATATCCATGAAAGTCAATCCTGCATTTGTCTCCATACTCATCATAGCCACTTTATTGGCTATATATTTGTCCACTCATATCCAGCCATCACATTGGCTCTGGGGCATTCTGAACTAGGCTCATATCGTGGCCCATACACCTTCTCTAAGGTGTCTCCGCTCGTCGTCATGCGGCGGTCTGAAATGGGGCTCCTATCACAGCCCCCACACCTTCTCTAAGGTGTCTTCGCCTTTCATAGGCAGTCGCATCCTCCTTCAGCTGAGGTGTTTTAAAGTGGCTCCAAAAGTCTCTATCATCATGTGCACTATAGGAGAGATTACTGTCACTGATTACATAGAAAGAGAAAGTTGTGGTATAGTCCTCGCAATCCTCCACCTCGAATTCTATGTTTGAAGCTTCTGTGCCTTTTTTGCTTGACAGCTTCACCTACACTAACTCTCTTTGGTGTCTTCGCCTTTCAACATATGCGGTCGCCTTGTATTATAGGCGTTTGCACCCCCTCAATTAGGTGCATCTACAACAGCTCTTTTTCCATCCTTGCATGCATAGGAAAGGTCTTCGCATGTTGTCTTCATCAAGAACATAAGAGACTTCCTTTTGTACAACTTCTACATAGTCTCTGCTCTGAGCTTCATCTGGGAACACTTCTTCTCCTTGCACCTGTTGTCTCATAACAGTACCTTATTGGATCCTACGGGTACTCCTGCACAATCTCTGTGTGCCCTCGTGCAATTTCTGTTCTCCAGATTTCTCCCTATTCTTTGCTTATGTTTGACAGCAGCTCATCCTGTCACAACCTCTGTCCAAGTCAAAATAGGGTGTCAATCTTTATCTCATTGATGTATTTCTCTTCCATTATCAGGGTCTTCATCAATTCTCCCCTCGAGAAATCACAGTCACAGAATCTAACTTCTTTGGAGAAATTACCACTCCATGAACATATGGAACCTAATTGTTCCCTTGTGTCGTCATCTTGCTAGTCTTCAACCATTTCATTACAAACTGCTATATATACGAAAATAGTACCGTATGGATAATCATTCCACTAAGCAAGTTCCCAGGAAAGATTGGAGGGGTCACACTGGTCCCGCTTAAAACCCAATCTCCTAGCCAGAACTTCTTAGGCCATATCTATCCATCGTACTGTCTTTCCGTATATACAACCATTTGCTAGCTTTGTTGCGGCTTTCCTTTACAAGTGATCTGGAATATACTGGTTTAATACATGATTTCTCAACATCTAGCGAGAATACCAGTTCTTAAATTCATCAAGATTGGTCTTAATCATTTTCACTCTCCACCTCAAATTGTCCACATAACCGGGTGTCTAGAGTGTCCCAATTTTGCCTTCCTTCAAGGCCATTAAAATCTCCTTGCTTAGCAGTTCAGCACATGTAATTGGGCAAATATATGAGTCTTCTTCTTTTTAATTTTCATCGACCACCATGATGACCTTCAGATGCCTCCTGATCGGGCAATCTCTCTTTAATAATTCACCATCACCACTTTCGATCATAAATCTCAATGATTGGACCATACCATTGCATCCGGAATGATCAAATTAGCTGGAAACAAGTCTGAAATCGTCCAAATCGCATTTCAGACGGCTAAGATTTGATCAAAACAATTCTGGCCTGATAAATGATCCAGATTCAATCTCAGATCTGGTTGCACGTAGGATCCGCTACACTGGATCCTATCCCTCGGCTCGCAACTCGGCTCCGGCTTGGCTTGGCTCCACTCGACTCGGCGCAACTCAGCTTGGCTCGCGACTGATGACATGGCAGGTAGGTCCCACTATACTGACGTGTCAGCTGACTGGACGCTGACATGGCATGCTAACATCACGATTACAGCATGTTGACATCATCCTGGGCATGCCTACTGTGCATACTGACGTCGCAATTATGCCATGCTGACGTCATCCTTATCTGGGTCAGCCACGTGGTTCAGGTCAACTGGTATTTGGGTCGAGTCAGCCCATCCGGGCGAAGAAGACGCGTGTGACGTGTGGCGTGCGTCTGTGCGCGTGGCCAGCCACCTCGCCGGCGCGTGTGGCCGTTTTCGATGTCCGATTTCGATGCGGTTTTCACCAGTGGCTTCGTCTCTTCCTCCTATACACATTGGTATGGTCAAAACACAATTTTGACAACTTTCATTTTTGAGCAAAAATCAAACACCACTTTAAACCATATGTTCTGATACCAATTATAGGGGATTCTGCTCCCCCTGTGGAATAGTGGTGTTCATGATGATTGCTCAAAGGAGTCTAAATACACTGAGACACAATATTTAACGTGGTTCGGCAAAACCGCCTACATCCACGGGAGAAGTCAATATTATTAAAGATATAGAGAAAGGGTTACAACACACATGGAGGAAGAGGATCACTTCACTCAAACTCAACTCTAATTGCTCTCATACACTGCTGCATATGGCAGCCCCTCTTATTCTCTACTGGTTTTCTCTCACCCTCTGCTCAGTTTGCTCTGCTCTCTTACTGCCTATTTATAGGCAAGAATGGTGCCACCAGCTCTAGCTCTTCTTCAACAATGGTGGCTGCCAACCTTTGACATCTTGGATGGGTGCACATGGTTGGTGCAACTCCAGCTGCAAGCTCTTGACAATGGCAACCCTCTCCTAGAGTAGGGCTGCTGCCGGCAATATCCCAGCAAGACATCCTTTTGCTTTCCTAGTCCAACACCCTGACTCTTCATTTCATTTCTTAATCTATATTAATCACATTCCTCAAGTGGAAATGTATTCTCCGAAAAAAATAATTAAAGGGCACCGCCACACGAGCATTATAAAGATAACTTTGATGAGGATGTCCAACATAGAAGATAAGTACAGTATGGGATAGCAGAGTAGGAAAAACAAATAGTGATCCCAAGCTTAATAGAATCAGTATAAAGGATTCAAATAATAATTATTCAATATAAAAGGAAGTTGTGAATCAATTACAGGTAAACAATGAAAATTAAAAAGAAAAACTACTTTTGGGCAAATTAAAAACAGTGTAGATCAAATATTTTCCATCAGAACCTCCTCCACTAGTAGTGCACCTAGACCAGCTGCAGACAAGTTTCTCTTTTAATTAATCGCATGTTCCAATGCAGCATTACGCTTCCCAAATCTAAACCTCCATTGCAGCTACTACTGCGACAGTGGATGTGTTTTTGTCCACGGTATTTGACATCGAACGCTTAGTTATCGGCAAGCACCATCTTGTGCATATTTCCAATACTAGCGTGACCAGTAGCAAAGTTAGCATTATACCACTGTAGGTAAGCCTCCAAAATCTTGCGGCGTGCAATATGTCAAATCCTTTGTATATGTTGAATATGCTTCGGATAAGTGTTGAGCAACCCACCAGGAAGTGGAACCAGTTGAAGAAGGGACGATACTTGCTATCTTTGTCAGGTCTGACCAGACCACCAAACACCTGTGCTGTTGCAAGACAGAAGAGGACAATGTCGATGATTTTGTGACAGCTATGTTCGATACCATGAGACCTTATGCTAAGAAATATTCCAGTCCCAAATCCAGACAGACCACCAAGAATATAGGCCAGCAGTTGACAGCTGACATGCAAGTAGAACCATAAAGGGCCTGCAGATTCGAACCTTTTCAAGTATCTGGCAATGACGGCCCCAACAGGCATTAGAATACCCCAGCTTACCGTGTTCAATACTCCATGGATATTTTTCAGTGTTGTTGAAGAACTTCTTGTCGCTTTAATCCTTCCTGAAAGGAAGTCCAAACTCCCCATGGATTTGATGTTGGGACTGGATGGAGCAACACTATGCATCATTGGAGTGTTTTCAGACATTGGGCCTACTTGCCAGAGATGATTCACTGTGCTGATGTTTCCATGGAGCTCTAAGCTTGCATAGATTATCATCTCATTGTTCTGATTAGTAGCGGACAAGTCCAAGACAGGAAAGCTAAGATTTCCTTGTTCCAATCGCGTTCCATAACTTGTTATAGGCGAAGTATAGACTGCAAGACTTCCATCCATTCTTGGAAAAGAAACGATTGCTTGGGAACCAATCATCCCTCCTGAAGTTGGATTGATAGCCCAAGCAATCCATCTGCGATCGGTCACGCCAGTATGCCTGAAGGCAACCTCAACTCTGCTGGATAATGGAAGGTAGTTCCAGTGAAGAGAGGAACTCAAAACAGGCAAGTCGCTGCAAGAAGAGAACTGTTTGTTGTTTGAAAATTTATAGGTCGTGCATGGTTGTTGTTGTGCTATGCATGACAATGTGCAGAAAGAAAGAAAGATGGCGACCAGAAAAATCACAGAACAGGCCATGTTTATGCAACAAAAGGGGTTGAAAGAAGAAAGATCAGTGATGACTAGAGACTACGGAGCACGGGGAAGGAATTGTTTTTGGATAGAGAATTGTAAGGCTGGTTGAGTGAATATATAGGGATCTTGTCTTCCGTTTGCGACTCGGAAAAATATTTCGATTGCTTTGGTTTCTTGAAGTAGTTAATGTCCGTCTTATATTCTTAAAACCAATAGAGATATATTTCAGTAGGCGGTCTATCCTTTTTTTCCAATCGGATTAGGATGCAATTTATTATTTTAATTAGTTTTTTTTTCATTTTACATTGCCCAAATAAAGGAAAAGTATAAAAAGCCCTGGTGACAGTTTTTTTTTTCAAGGCCCTGGTGCTAGTTTTTTTTTTTTTCAAGGCCCTGGTGCTTGTTTATTTTTTTTTATTTTTTTTCAAAGATATCAACATAATTTTATTGTGCAAATAATATTTAAAAAATAATGATACCCATAAAATATATATACTGTTTTGCTTTCAAGGGCAACAAACTCATTTTATTGTGATAACAAAAAGTGTGATAACCGATTTAGGACCCATCAATTTTGTAACGTTTAATGGATCCCCTGAAAATAATAGTTTTACCTTCCATTGCAAGTTTTGTTAGTTTTTATAGAAGGGCAAAAGCATGATTTCAATATTCAAATGAACAGGGAAAAATCTTTGGGTCACTTAGTTTTATTGATGCCTTTCAGTTTTTTTTTTTATAATTGTTAGTTTTTTTAAAACATATAAACACAGTGAAAACAATAATTTTAAAATTTTGTAGGGGTCTCAACTATCTCTTTAAACAATTTATGTTCCTTTAGAATTTATGTAAAGATTTCTTAAATATCAGTTCTTTTTTTTAAGGTTTAATCAACCCTTCAAAAATCTGAACAATTTTTTCATTAAAAAAATTATAATTGATTTATAGTGGCTAATTAAAGATTAATAATTGTGAAAATTAATTCTTATTAAGATTATAATAAATTCTTTTTGATTGCGGATAGAAAAGGGGAAAAATTCATATGTAATTGACTTAGGAAGAGTAATGAAGAAAATTGGGTTTGTTTAGCCAAGACAAGATAAAAATAAATAAATAAATAAAAATAGGGATTGGGTCTATTGAAGTGCACTTTTTTTTTTTATTTCGGCTTTATACTCTATCCTGAATGATTCCTGCGAGCAAGCTTATGAAAATGCTTTTTTTTTTCGTTTTTCGATAAACCAAGCAATTGCAAGCGGCAAGTTACAAACAACAAACAATACAATAGAAGTAGAACAAAGACACATTTGGTTGTAAATTCTAAAGGCATATATCTGCACGGCCAAAACAAGAGTCCAAGTCACACACTCCCATAATCCACACTTTTCTCTTAGGAGAATTCAGTTCAACTATTCATGTCAAATAAATAATACAATTTTTTTTTTAGTTGAAGGGAAATATCTAAATACATGTCTTAAAAAAAAAGGTTGAAAGAAAAGTTCATGTAGTATTTTTATTATATATAAAAAATTAACATCCTCTTCCTCATCTCATTTTTAGTATTTCCTTCTCATTTTATGCTTTTGTTTTCCTATCAAATTTGATAATTGTTTTTTTAATTACTATTGTTTTTGCTTCATAAAAAAATTTAAATTGATATATTTTCTAGTTTCATCCTTCAACATTAAATTAGTTGGGAATTGAGCTTGTTGATTAAGCTCGAATCTAGGATTTTACAAGTTACAATTTTGAGAGATTAACCCAGATTTAAGAGATTTATCCGGGTTTGCTTGGTTTTTTTTCTCTTTTTTAAGCTTTTTTTTTTCAGTTTCATCATTCATCATTTATTTAATTGAAGATTGGACTCCGTTATTTTTTTTATTTTCTATTGGGTTTCTCACAGATTTTGAAAATAAACAATGTTATCTCACTCTTCAACATTAATTGGATTGTTTGATGATTAAGTTTTATAATTTTATTCAATTTGCGTTCGACGAAGTTACCTCAGTAACATAACAAGGTTACAAATTTTGCATGCTTACCTGGGTGGACTCGGGTCACGAGTTTTTTTTTATCTGTTTTGGATTATATTTTTTATTCAATTTATTCCTTCAATATTTTATTTAGAATTGAGTTTTGGATTATTTTTTTTCATTGTACTTTCTACGGAGTTATCGTTTTCTCAATTAGTTTTTTATTCATTATTAGAGAAGATCCTTCAACATTTAATTTTTAAAAAAAAAATTATTTTTTTAATTTCATCCTTTAACATTTGATTGATTGAGAATTGGTCTTTGTGTTTTTCTTTTTCGCTTTCCTTTCTATGAAGTTATCTCAATCTTATACCCATTATCATAGGATTAACGGGTTAACCTAGTTTAACTTCATGATTTTATTCAATTTACTTCTGACAAGTTTATACATCAGTGTCACGACCAAGTCGCAGATTTGACATGCTAACCTGGATGAGCTCGAGTCGAGTTTTTTTACTTGTTTTCCATTGTCAATTTTTTTCATTTTATTTACCTTTTTTTTTAGCTAAGACTATAAAATTCAATCGATTCAATGATGCAATTTTTTTTATTTTTTAGAAATAATTTCATCGATTTAATATTTTTTTATAAAAAAAATTAGATTAGCTCATGGCCGCGCGAACCGCTAGTTTGCCTCTAATAAGTACTTGGAGTGTTATAGCGATTGTTTTTCAAGTATTTGTTTACTTAAAAATACATGAAAATAATTTTTTTTATTTTTAAAATTTTATTTTTGATATTAATATATTAAAATAATCTTAAAAAATAATTTTTTAAAAAAATAAATTTTAGTCGCCCTTGTCTGGCTGCAATGTCATACAAGGGTTACGAACAGCTTAAAGGTAGCCTTATCCATCTACCATACTACGTGATGAACGTAGAGATAGGTTTCAGTAATGGTTGTTTGCTAGTCTAATAATAGCCTTTATAATGATTAACAAATTAATTAATAGATTCTGAACATTAATAAGATCGAGACAAGAAAAATAAGACCCAAAAAAAAGTCTTAATTATGAATTTAAGTAAAACTATAACATAACAAGAACAAATTTTTGTAAATATATCAATTTATATGTAGATAGTTAATTTAGAATTTATTTTAAATACAGAGCT
>Ga0325405_1004763_pt1 | contig 13799 bp, 9 predicted proteins | sample PopdelMetagenome_21_FD_205663 | JGI IMG/M metagenome (GOLD analysis project Ga0325405, IMG submission 205663) | Populus deltoides microbial communities from Bellville, Georgia, United States - Xylem-Control-R2 | ecosystem: Host-associated > Plants > Phyllosphere > Stem > Wood/Secondary xylem... | reverse complement strand
TTTAAGACATTAAAGCAGCTATTTTCACTCATCCAGTCTTTTTCTGTGGACAGGTTCAGCCTACTCATCTGGCCCATGTTAACAACACCACCTCTCTTAAATCCGCGCGCTTCTTCTCTTTTCCAAATTTCCTATACAGACACAGCTTTGGCGTTCGTTTCCCATGTAGAGTTTGGATCCTCGTAAATTTATATTTATGTTGCCTTTCAAAACTCTCAGGACATTTCTCACAAAACATTTGTTGTCTCAATCTTACATAATTTTTCCTTCTCACTCTTTCAACATTCCCATAAAATGCTTTCACCAATCCAAACCCCAAAACTTCACCAGATTTTTCACCAGAAAACCAAAACTCAAATCACCATCGTCAAATGTAATAGAACCCCAAAAAATTTACCTGAGGGACATTATCTCAAACATATACAAAATCTTGAAATACTCAACGTGGGACTCGGCACAAGAAGAGCTAACAAAACTAAATATCAAATGGGATTCCTTTACAGTCAATCAAATACTTAAAACCCATCCACCGATGGAAAAGGCTTGGCTTTTTTTTAACTGGGCTTCAAAGTTGAAACGGTTTAAGCATGACCAGTTTACTTACACAACCATGCTCGATATTTTTGGAGAAGCTGGAAGGATTGAGTCGATGAAGTATGTATTCAAGAAAATGCAAGAAATGGGGTTAAAAATTGATGTTGTTACCTATACTTCAATCTTGAATTGGGTCTCAAAGTCTGGTGATGTTGACGGAGCAGTGAAAATTTGGAAAGAAATGAGAGAAAATATGTGTTTTCCTACTGTTGTTTCGTATACGGCTTATCTAAAGGTTTTGTTCGATAATAAGAGAGTGAAAGAGGGTATTGATGTTTATAAGGAGATGCTTGAATCTGGGATTTCTCCAAATTGTCATACATATACTGTTCTAATGGAGCATCTTGTTGTTACTGGTGAGTGAGATTTAATTGCGCCCTTTGTGTTTGTTCTTTTGTCTGTGTGAGTGTGTTGTTTTTCTGGTTGGTGGGTTTGATGATATGAAGGCTTCTTTAGATGGAAAACTTGGAATCTAGTTTTGGTCAATTATGATGTTTTGTGCAAAAATTAGTATAATTGTTGATGGTTTTGAAGATATTTATTTTGCGTTGGAGGCTTATGACTTGCTTTCATTCGATGATGGAACAATAAGTCTGCCATAATAAGCTTGACGGAAGTTTGTGAAATTTTTGCTATGGCTAAAATCTAAAAAGAATCGCCCATGAACTTTTAGTGATGTTTGGAAATGATCCTCAACTTCTAGACAATTGATTGTGCCTCCTCAACAAGTATTTCTGTTACATTACAACCATGAACTAATGGAGAAAGCTAATGTGGGTGATGCATGGCATGACCTGCGTTGGCCACACCAAACGTGATTACCAAAAAACAAAATTGTAGGATAAAAACATGGAATTTCAGTTCAGAAAAAATTCAATAGTTTTTTTAGCAGTTCAGGAGATGGTTTTTCATTTTAGCATTTCGTTACTGGTGCTTTAAACTTACAACTTTTACCACGCATTGCTTTTTCCAGTATCGGCTATATTTTGTTGGAGTATTGTATTTTTAGGAGTTTAATTTCCTTTTTGTGATGGATTCCAGGCAAATACCAAGAAACCCTTGAGGTTTTTAGCAAAATGCAAGAAGCAGGGGTACAACCTGATAAAGCTGCATGCAATATTTTGGTTGAGAGATGTTGCAAAGCAGGGGAGACAACGACAATAACCCACATTCTTCAATATATGAAACAAAATCATCTCGTTCTTCGTTACCCTGTATTTATGGAAGCACTCGAAACTCTAAAAGATGCTGGTGAGAGTGATGCTCTCCTCAGGAAAGTTAATCCTCATATTGATACTGAATCAATTGGTGATGTGGATGCCTTTGAGACTATGACAACTGTTGGTGATGATGCTTTAGATGGAGGTCTTGTACTGATACTCTTGAGAAAGCAGAATCTCGTAGCAGTTGACCATTTGCTTGCTGGTATAATGGATAAGAATATACTACTGGATTCTCGGATTGTTGCAACCATCATTGAAAGAAACATTGATCACCAAAGACCTGATGGTGCTTTGTTGGCCTTTGAATACAGCATGAAAATGGGTATACAACTTGAAAGAACATCATATCTTGCTTTGATAGGCATGTCGATAAGATCAGACACATTTCTGAAGGTGGTGGACATTGCTGAAAAAATGACTCTGGCTGGGCATTCTCTTGGAGTGTATCAAGCTGCACTCTTAATTTATAGGCTTGGGTGCGCTAAAAGGCCTACTTGTGCTGTAAAGATTTTTGATTTATTGCCTGAAGGCCAGAAGTGCACTGCCACTTATACTGCTCTAGTTAGCGTATTTTTCTCTGCTGGTAGTCCACAAAAAGCACTTCAGATTTACGAAAACATGAAAAGGGAAGGGATACATCCTTCTTTAGGTACTTACAATGTTCTATTAGCTGGTCTAGAAAGTAGCGGCAGAATCAGTGAAGCAAAAACATATAGGAAGGAAAAAAAGGGACTGCTGATTAATAATCATCATCAGAATAGTGTCCCCATGGGGCAAAAGATTTGTAACCTTCTGTTTGCCAGCCATTTGGTATCTTGACACCATTTTGGACAAGCGTTCTCATGCTAATGGCATCGCCAAGAAAAGGTATAATGTGGCATGCTGTAAGTGGATTGTATGTTGAGCTGACAGCACCATGTACATGCGCAGGAGAGTGGAAGGGAGTAGTGGCTGTTCTCAGCTCTGGAAAGTCAAATTGCCACTTAGATAGAGTTCTCATTATGGCATGCTTGTATTATGAGTGTCTCAATCAACTGCGTAAATATAGGGTTCTCATTTTGGCATGCTTGTATTATGAGTGTCTCTATCAACTGCGTAAACACAGAAAAGACAGAAGTGTGCTTGCTGATGTTTTCAAAGTTCATATATTTAGAGTATTTTTGTTTTTTTTTTTTTTTATAGTTTTTGTGGTTGTGGTTTGAAAAAAATAAGTTTTAAAAAAATATAGTTAACTGTGGTTAGTTGGATTTAGAAACGTGTTTAGTAAAAGTTATAATTGAAGTTTATGTATAGCAAAAAAACATATGTAAAGTGTTTGGATAAAATTGTGGTTAAATTGATCTAGGTAATGATATTACGAAAAGGACATGTAATTATTTTTTAATTTTCAATTGCATTAATTTGCATTTCATTAACATTAAATTTTACAAACAACCACACGAATTACAATATTTTTTTTATTGCCTCATTAAACTTGCTGCAATCTCATCCCGAACAAAATCCATATGCGAAGGCCCGTGGTTGCCATGAGTTTGTGACCGTGGAAACACACCAGTTAAAAAATCATCAAGGACAAAATTAGGATGACGATCAAATTCTCTAAATGCAATATCTTCTTGTGACTTTCTTCTAATATAGTCGTGTAGTGTTATTGATGCCACTACAATCTGAACTTGCGCTTCGTAAGGAAAAGATGGCATATTCTGTAAAATTCTCCACATTTTTTTCCACACTCCAAATGTATGTTCAATGACACAACGTGCTGAAGAGTGAGCACGAATGAAAATTTCTTCCCGTGTTTGTGGTTGGCCTCGCCTATAAAATTCTTGGAAATGATACCTCTAACCTCTATATGGACCTAAAAATCCATATTCATTTGGATATCCAGAATTAACTAAATAGTACTTCCTTGGAATAACATCTATAAACTTTGTTAAGTACTTATCAATAATATAAATAAAATTACCTCTTCTGGAAATAAATAACATTACATATTTTAGTTTGTTAATACTTTCTGGTGGCTTAGGAAATTTGATGTTAGGATTGTAAAGTGCCTCTATAAATATTCGTGTATCATATGCACTACCCTCCCTTCCAGCCCAAACAAAAATGAATTGCATGTCAAAGTTACATGCAACCATAATATTTTATGTAGGTACATCTTTTCTACCGATAAATGGTATTTGATTTTTTGAAGAAACACATGCTCGCATATGTGTGCTATCAATAACTCCTAACACAATTGTAGAATAAAAAAGTAAGATGAATAAGAATAAGGGAAATAAGATGTCGCCTAAAATTATCAAAATTAGTAATTCATAGAATAACATATTAAAAAACTATAATGTTGTTACCTTGAAATGAGATATATATCTTAGATTATCTGCAATTTCCTATGGTGTGTTTAAAAATTCAGGATCATTAGGTTTAATGACATCCACTACAAGCAAACATATCGTGCGCAGAACTTCATTAAAATATCTACTAATAGTTTTCCAGAATGTTGAAATCTTTCCTGCATTTCCCTGTTTGAAGCATCTAATGATAATGTATATAAAAACATTCCAACTTTCTCAAAAACACTCATCCTTCTTGATGTTTTTAACTTATCTTGGCTTTCTAAATCCAAGCAAAGATTATCAAATGTTCTCACATCCATCCTAAACATGTTCACACATCGTCTCCAATGTCCATGCAAAATTTCATTCAACCATCGCATTCCTGTATTGTACAAAACCATACATGGTTCCTTATAAATAAAATTATTATAATACAATGCAAGCGCTCCGGCCATACATAATACTAGTTTACGACGATTAAACTCTCTCATCTAAAAGAACTCACCTTTATCATTTGAATCATTTTCTTCACCATCACCATCATCATCATCATTATCTATACTGCCATCACCATCATTATCACCACCACTATTACTTCCACTTTCACCATAACTAACATAATCAACAACGAGATTCATTACACTATCATAATCCCCATCAAATAGCGCATCAAACCATTGGGCATCCATATTTATAATGACAGATAAAATATTATATTTGTAATAACATTGATTACAATTCAATTTAAAACAATTCATACAATATATATGATTTAATAATTTAATTCATACATTCAAGACCTGTTAATTAATAATACAACACCTACTAGGTGTTTAGTGAACAAATAAAACATTAAAAAAATAGTGCAACTACATAACTTGCATATGTATTACTATCCTTGTAACAGACAACAATGACAGTTATAAGAGTAACTTTTAACTCAAGTTTTTTTTTATCAAACAATGGCTACAATAATATTTACAATTAACTACTTTGAAAGGAGAACTTACTTCTAAGAACAATGTGTTTGAATATAAGAAAAAAAGTTTGAAAATAACACTACAACAACCACAGATACTTCAATATATATATATACATATATGTGTGTGTGTGTGTGTGTGTGTCCGCCTGTAAGTTAACTCTTAAGTTGTTCAAAATGGCTACTTAACATTCAAAGCTGCCAAACAATCAAACCCCAACATGAAAAAATAAAAACAAAATAACACCTAACAGTCAAGAGGTCATGACTAATAAATCAATCCAAAAGCTACCAAACAAATCAAAAATTGTGTATTGAAAAAAAGGGATACCATTCACTGTGAGTATTAGGCCATTATAGGAGACTAATATATCTGTTTACTTATAATTTATCTCTAAAAAATAAGATGTCAATGGAATGAGCACACCAAAACTAACCAAAAAATAACAAGATGATGGTGACTTCCAATATAACTAATGTGCCTTATAGAAATGTATATATAACTGCAAATTCCAGCTAAAATATAAGAGGATTTCTTATGAAATGCATAACTTGAATTACATCCACCCAAGAACACAGAACAAACAAAACCAATTTCGATAGATTATGACAATTTACATGAATTGCAACTTAATTCGAGACTAGTTCTCAACATAAATGATGTTAAAACAGTAATCATTGTTCAATTAGATTACCAATAATATGCTGTTATAATAGGCCTAACAAATGTCAGTACAATTACTACATAAAACCATTACAATATAAGACATTGCGTTCACATTAGAGAACTTAACAGCAGGTCATTATAAACTTTGCCAATAACAGAAAATAAAAAATTTACAGCCCGATCTATTCTATTCAACGTGAAGTTATCATGCCATTGCGGTCTTTTCAAGAACACAGCAGTAAACAACAATAACATTGTTTTCCCTCTAACAAGCTGTTAAAAAAAATATAACTTATATTAACATATGGTTCACACAACATATTTAATAAGGATGAGACAAATAACACACAAACAATAGTAATTTTAAAGAATAAACTATAAATAATGACATCACTTAAGGAATTATCGTATGTAAAATTAGGAAACTCAAATGAAAAGATAGAAATTTACCTCTTTTTTCTACTGTTTTGATTGTCGTTCAGCAATTTAGCTCCTCTAATAAATTAATCCAAAAGGTAAAGGAAGACAACCACCAACCACTAGCTACCAGCCACCAGCTGTCAGCCGCCAGCTGCCTTCACATTACCACTATCTATTGATATTAACACTTGAACTTTGATTTTTCTTACTTATAATTTGTGTATAAATAGGCAGCTGAGTTTATGCTATTGAGTGGGAGAGGAAAAGAGAGTGCAATAGAATAAAAGAAAGAGGGGTGACAACCATAAGAGAAGAAACACAAAGTCTCCCCTCTACAAACTAGAAATCATGCTTTCTTCTATCTTTAGGAGTAGTTGTTCAATAGATATGCAAGGCTAAACTTGTTTTCTTGGTTGCAAGGACGCAAAAACCTTCAGATTTCAACAACTGTGAGATTTATTCTTCCATTTATTTTCAGTTTGTATTATGAATGAGTATGCTTGTTTTCCTATGCATATTTCCTATAATTGTTTATCTTAATTGCTAGAGCGGACTCTAAGTTATTATTGTGAACAATCTATTGCTAAGTTTGATATCAAAACTGAAGTTATGGTATATAAACTTGTGAAGCAACTAAACTTGATAATTATGGCGGAACTACGTTATAAAACTTAGGGAGAACATTCGATTAAAGCAACACAAGCTGCGGACAACTTGGTTGTTAAGATTAATGAATTTATCTAGATTTTAAGGCTGCCATTGGATTAAATCATTAGTGCGGACACTGTGATTGTTTATTGGTTATGATTTGTTTTATAGCAAATCTATTAACTAATCAACATTAAGAAAAGATAAAAAAAATTAGAATATAAACTGGAGTGTTGTTTAAAAGACCGGTTCTGATTTCTGTAGGTGGATGTGTACTTGCGATCAAGGTTTGTTTTCTTGATAAATTTCAGTTTTAATTGATTTTGTTTGCTAGTTTAATTTATGCTATAGTTTAAATCATTACAAATCAAACCCTCCCAATTGCATAACGTATAGCATAAAAATCTGAACTAAATCTTCCTTGTGGGATCGACCCCTTGCTTGCTCTATACTATCTTGTGTGTTTTAAGCTAGGATAATTAATTTGTGCGATCGTGATATCGCAACAAATTTTGGCACCATTGCCGGGGATCACAGTGCCCAACGACGCCAAAATTTATTACGATGTCGCGGTCGCACAAATTAATTACCATAGCTTAAAACACACAAGATAATATAGAGCAAACAAGGGATTGATCCCACGAGGAAGATTTAGTCCAGATTTTTATGCTATACATTATGCAATTGGGGGGGGATTTGATTTGTAATGATTGAAACTATGACAGAAATTAAACTAGTAAACAAAATCAATTAAAACTGAAATTTATCAAGAAAACAAACCTTAGTCGCAAGCACACATCCACTTATAAAAATCAGAACAGATCCTTGAAATGAATCTCCAGTTTATATTCTGAATTTTTTTATTTTTTCTTAATGTTGATTAGTTAACAAATCCGTTGTAAAACTAATCCTAACCAATAAAAAATCACAGTGTCCGCACTAATGATTTAATCCAATGATAGGCTTAAGATCTAGATAAATTCATTAATCTTAATAACCAAACTGTCCGCAGCTTGTGTTGCTTTAATCGAATGTTCTCCCTAAGTTTAATAATGTAGTTCCGCCACAATTATCAAACTTAGTAATAGATTGTTCACAATAATAACTTAGAGTCCGCTCTAACAATTAAGATAAACAATAATAGGAAATATGCATAGGAAAACAAACATACTCATTCATAATACAAACTGAAAATAAATAGAAGAATAAATCTCACAGTTCTTAAAATCTGAAGGTTTTCACGTCCTTGCAATCAAGAAAACTAGTTTAGCTTTGCATATTTATTGAACAACTACTCCTAAAGATGGAAGAAAACATGATTTTTGGTTTGTAGAGGGAAGAGTTTGTGTTTCTTCTCTTATGGCTGTCACCCCTCTTTCTTTTGTTCTACTGCAGTCTCTTTCCCTCTCTCTCTTAATAGCATAAACTTAGCTGCCTATTTATACACAAATTGTAAGTAAGAAAAATCAAAGTTCAAATGTGAACATCAATAGATGGTGGTAGTGTGAAGGTGGCTGGCGATTGACAGCTGGTGGCTGGTGGTTTGAGGTTGGTGGTTGCCTTCCTTTACCTTCTGGATTGATTTACTAGAGGATCTAAATTGCTAAAATAAAAACTTGGATGTCAGTTTGGATGCTTCGGGATGTAATTTGGATTCGTTTTTTCAAGAAACCTGTTTACTTGTTAAATTTAGTTGTCATCTTTGAAAATCATATATCCTTCATATGATATCGTTTGTTGCTGAAATTTGGAGCGTTGATAGGTCTTTAAGTCAGGAATCCAATAAAATTGGAATCACTTCATTTCGACCTTTAGAACTCACGCTCTGCATAAAACATTGACTGAACATCAAATCTGCCAATTACCTCCAATTTACTCCTTTTTGCATCTTTAATCCAAAAGTGCCTTCAAAACATAAAACAAAGAATATCAATGCATTATATATATATAACATAGGCAAAACACTAGTTAAATGTGGGTTAAACTATTGAATAATATGGTTGCATGAAATACCCCCACACTTAGCTCTTGCTCGTCCTCGAAAAAAGATAGATAAAATCAAATTGAAAACAACTATGAACAATCTCTTAATCTCCTATCAATGTCCAAGAGTATATGCATTATAAACAAGAATACAATCAAGAAGGATAAAGAGTATACATTTTCATGAATTTATTTATATGCAAACTTCGAAACTCAATTAATCATCAGGATTTAAATGAAATCTATGTTATGCCAAAGTGATAGGTCCTCTCATTGATATACACTCCAACACTCATGTGTTTAGGGCTTTTTTGTTTACATCTCTCAAATTCAATCAATGAATATGTTCTACCATAAGCTTGCTCTTCAATCTCATCTCCATTACTAACATATTACAAGCAATGCATGAATCAAAAGATCTTATTTTTCGGATGTTATGGGACTAAGGTTAAGGTGAGGTAACAGAGAGTAAAAGAAAAGGTTTAAACAAAAAAAAAGTAGAGTATTCAAAAAAATAATATTTCAAACAAGATATTCGATTAAAGCACATAAATTTTTCATCTTTAATCATCAATGCTTCTTTTTCAACATAAAACCTTATGAACATAAATGAATACTTTTTTTTATTCTTTTCTTTTCTTTTTTCTTTTTTGTTTTTCACCTTTGGCAACTTTACCCATCTTTTCATCAAGCATCACTTTTTCTTTCTTTTCACATAATTTCCAACTATAATTCTATGAGATATCACAAGTATATGCTCTACTAATGCTTGGCTAGGGGAAAAGGAAAACATATAAGAAGTTCAGTTTTACACCTGGTTAAAACAAAGAAAAATAAACAAGCTCAAAAGAGGCTCACTAAGGATAATATGCTTTGGTTGGCTTTCTGGTTCAAGTGGTTAAAATTCCTAATGCCTTTATCATCTTCATGTATATATGTAATGCGAATGTAATCTCCACAAGATATGAAGCAAGTTTTAGAAATACATACCATTGAAAGAATGCACAATCAAAGAATATAATTGAGGGAGAGAGGGAAAGAGAGTGCAGTAGAACAAAAAAAAGAGGGGTGATAGCCATAAGAGAAGAAACACAAACTCTCCACTCTACAAACCAGAAATCATGCTTTCTTCCATCTTTAGGAGTAGTTGTTCAATAGATATGCAAAGCTAAACTTGTTACAGCTATGGTTTCAGTAGCTTTTCTCTTAACACTACTGTGGTTGCGACTACTGTTTGGGACATTACAACTAGCCACTATCCCACTAACATCTTCCATAAAATCAGGAATAACATCCTCCTCCTAATCGCCATTTCCTTCCTCAAGATTTTTGTCAACATTACTTGAATTTCCCAATCCATCACCACCTTGATCTTATTCAGAAGTCATTCATTGAGATGAAGCCCATTCATGTTGTCCAGTTGCGACAATATTACTAAACATCGTGCCATATTTTGCACACAATATTGGCTCTATGCCGACATGCCTAGACTTCCTTGCTCCTCTAATTTCATAACAATGATAAACAAAATATAGTTATATACAAGTTAAGATTGCATGATTTTAAGGAAAACAAAATCAATTTAATATAGTAAGTTACTAAAAAATAGACTTGTATTTTAGTTGTCCACCATTCATCAAATGCAGAGATTGTACCAAGTTCAGAACTTCATCCAACACCAGTTTCAAATATTAGCTTTTTTCAAATCCTCCGGTCTTTTTTAATTCTGTCCCATTTGTTCTTCAGTTGTGATTTAGTGAACGAATGTCCAGTTTGTTCTTTGAATGCAATAATAATATATTTCCATCCAACTTTGTTGAAATGAGTATTAGGCCTTATCCTTTTCTCAATAGCTTTGATGCATATATTGCAAAATGTGTGTAATATTTTCTTGGTCCAAGAAGCTTTTTCGTGACTTTCTGACCCATCCATATGTTTCTTACAAAGATTAAAACAAACATACAATTAGTTACAATATGTTAGGATGAATGTGCAAGCAGTATGAATGTTACTGTTGGATTGCAATACAAATGAATAACATGTATAGTTACCAAAAGCTTGACAGAACAGGAACATGGTATCCAGTATGTGTGAGATGAAAAGGTTTGAGACAATATAGTTAAAACAAAAGGTATGAAGAACTTAAAGAATACAAAGATGCACACATAATGTCATTTAACTTCTTGTTATACAATTCAAAAACAAACACAATCATAAAAGAGAAGAGAAAGTGGCAAAAATTGCATTATAGTACAATAAATTTAAAATGGCCAGCTCTCCAAGCCATTGTAAGCAATTTACCAAACTTTATTCTTCTAATTCCCGACTGCCTTAAGAACATAAAACCAAAAACATGATACCCCTATGAAAATGATAGTGATGGTGAACAAAAAGTAGTCATTGCTCGCTACCTCATTATATATTCTATATTAAAATTTCAGTCATGTGCTACAGGTTAATCATTCATTCAGACTCATAATCTCTCAAGTACTATCATTTTCCCTTGCACTAGGTGAGTTAGAGGAGCATTGCAGGAGTGTAGATAAACCAACTCTAGTAGTGGCATGAAAAGACCAATTCAGTTGTCGGTGAAGACCATTTTTCATGACAATAAACTAAAGATACTCAACTTCTACGGAGACTATTATGACATATTAATGTCAACATTTTGATGGCTAATTCACTAACAACAGTAATGATAAATAGTTTCAGATCTAATACGAATCATGTTAGAAATTAAAAAAAAAAAAAAAACAATTACCGTATAAAAAGTACAAATTGCTAGAACCCATTCCAGAAGCATAAAAATAATAATTAGTCATTGCATTCTATCATGAATTAATAAACCAACAATTACATGCACAGTAAGTTCCTTGAAGCAAGCCAGTAAAAAAATAAGCTCAATAGAAGATTAGGCAAAAGATAGATTTTGAACATGGCAACAACAAATCGATGATCATAACAAATAAAATGAAGTAATTAATGGCAGTAAACAACAAATGTATCGAACTCACTGAAATAAGGAAGAAGTTTGATGTTGTCGTTGTGGATGTAATTAACGTTGAACAAAATGTTGGTGTTCAGTGCCTTTTCTGCAGGCTTGTGTTGTGATTATGGAAGAGTTTGGAGGATACTGTGTAGATCTAGTTGCTCTGGTTTCTCTATAGATCCAGATCTTGTAGGAGGTTTCTGCAGACTGGTTTCTCATGGAAAGAATGAGGTTATTTTTTGCCTTTCTTTAGAAACGATAAAGGAGACGAGCAGGGCCCTGGGCAAACATTAAAGAATATTTAAGAACCCCAACTAAAAAACCATGTATACACTGCTCTGCAATGAACTGCGTTTTCAACTCAAATTTTATATGGGACCCGCTTCACAAAACTCAGCTTTATTCAGAACCAACAATTATTAATTGTGGTTCACCGCAAACGTGAAATCCACCCCGAAAACAAACACAGTTTGAACTTTTCCTGACGTTCTCCAAGTTCTTTTCTATATATATGATAGGGTGAAATCATAATCCCACCCCTTCCTACCGGCTACCGGTGATATTAGTACTGTTGTTCTGTGACAAATGTGCTGATGCTGCTTCAACTCCTTAACAACTTAGTTGTTCATTGTGACATGTTTTGGTTTTAGATCTAGAGCACATCTTCTTTGATTCATTTCCTTCTCCGGCGAATATATGGCAGGGACACCATACTGTGCCCAAGATATTGTTCACACACGCATGATCTTCAATTATGGAAAATAGCCTAATCTTATTTATTAGTTGGGAGATTGAGTTTTAATTTATGTTTTAGGTTTAGATTATTTGAGTTTTTTTGTTGAGTTTTGTTATTGTTTTATCTTGAGCTTCAGTTTTGTTATAGTAGGCCTTTAACTAAATAATTAATTATTTTAGAGTTTTACTATTTATATATATATATATATATTTTTATCATTATAGTCATATTATGATGAATTGATAAAAAAAAGTTAGAGATTTTTTGTATTTCAACCCCCAATTTTCCTCTATTCTTCGGCTCCTTTTAACTCATTTTCTTCTAATTATAGGCTTTTCACCACTCTTTTTTTAATTTGTTTTTTTTTATGAATTAGTTTAATATCAAAGTAAGATTTTTAATTATCCTCACAATTAAACAATCTATATGCTTATTCAATTCCCAAAATTAGAAATAGTACCTAAATCTAGAATTTGTGAGGGAGCCCATCTGCAATAATCTATATATATATATTAAAAAAAACATAGCAAGACATCATAAAAGGACAGGTCAACAATAACATGAAAAAAAATTAAAAAAACATTCAGCAAAACATATTTTTAACAATTTGTTTGAAATAATGTGAAATAGAATTAAATTTAACATATGATTTTAATTCAATTAATAAACTATTGTAATTCTTATATTTGTAATAAAATACTAAATTAAATAATTCAATTCAATTACATTATTAAAAATATATGTGAAGTTAATTGAATTAACAATATTAACTCCTTTACCCTCTCATTCTTCACTTTCTGAAAACATTTCGAGCTCTCAAATCTGGGTCCCTCCATCCCCAAATAATAATCTCAAGGTGAATTTTAACACATCCCTTTACAGGCTTTTCTAAACCTGTAGGAATTGGCGTGGCATGTCGAAACAGCAGGGGAATAGTTATAGACGGCGAATCGATCAAGAAATCGTGCAGGTCGCCGCTGCAAGGAGAAGCACTAGCTTTATTCGAAGGTCGTTGAAACTCCAAGTCCTACCCTTGTAACCATTGAAACTGATTCTTCCCTGGTGGTCCAAGACATTCACGCATTAGCAGGTTTTTGCTCACAAGTTTCCCATATCTAGATGTGAGTTTGATAGGTAGCAAGTGCCAAACAGGTTGGGGTTTAGGGTAGCTAGAACAAAGAGTTTGATAGATCCTTGCTATAACACCAACCTGTGATTCTT
>Ga0325405_1004760_pt1 | contig 13804 bp, 15 predicted proteins | sample PopdelMetagenome_21_FD_205663 | JGI IMG/M metagenome (GOLD analysis project Ga0325405, IMG submission 205663) | Populus deltoides microbial communities from Bellville, Georgia, United States - Xylem-Control-R2 | ecosystem: Host-associated > Plants > Phyllosphere > Stem > Wood/Secondary xylem... | reverse complement strand
AAAAAAAAAAAAAAAACAGAGAAGAGCATGCAACATGACAGAACCTTTGTAATTAGTATATTATCTATCTCAAGCCCTTTGGCTTGTATCTTTATGACTAGGTCAAAATGTGACGAGAGGGCCAGAATAGTGCCACTTGGAGGCACCAAAATGATCTTCCAGATGACCCCAAAAACTAAGGTCTAAACCATGGCTTAAGAGAAGAGAAATTGAGGGCATGGACTCAGTCATGCGCTAAGCAGACAAGGAATGTCTTATCGTGCACGCCGCTTTGGTTCTAACCTACTCTCCCTTGCATCACCAGACAAAAACACGATGCTTTGCATTATAAAATTCAGAGATTCTTAGTTATCTTTTTTATTCACATTTATCATTTACATACTCCACTTGTTATAGTTTGGTTATGACTAGATCAGAATTTGGTATTGACTATCCAAGGATGAAATGTATATCTTCATGTTCTTAACAAAGTTTAATTAACAACCGCTGGCTCCTTCATAGGTAACAGTGTTAGTGCCCAAGAATGCATGCAGAGATCAGCACTTCTGTGCTAAAATGTCTACTGATCAGTGCTTTGGATAATTTGACACCTTTGCTCTTGGGAAGTTGGGGCTGCTTAATTACCAGGCAAAATCCAACCAATGAAGCCAAGAATTCAGCTGATCATCCTTGTCCACCACTGCACCACCACAGAATTAGAGCTAGCCATGACCAGGAAAGCGTCAAAAGGGTTTTAATATTAATATCAGTATCATAGTACTCTTCTGTTACAATTTTCTGGGATGACTGATAGGTTAAGCTATATGAATTTCAGTGTGTGCATAATTTTGTCATCGTCCACGAAGACTCTGGATCAAACAGCCATGAAAGATAACGAAAAAACAGTCATGCTACAAATAGCAGCAGAAAATAGAATAAAATTTAATCTGCAGGTTGTTGAATAATAATTACAACCTTCTTGTTTCATGCATTAATCAATTAGATTATTATTTTTTTAAAAAAAAAGAAGAAGCTGCGAGCTGAGACAATATTGTCGCTTTCAATGGTTTTCATTTTCCATATAAAGAAATGCAGGGCTGTCTGAACTGAAAGATGCCTCTTCATTTGGTTTTTTCAGGCCTGGGGAGACCATCACTATAATTCTTGATATTGACATCCAAATTAATGAGATTTGTTCAAGAGGAAACGAATACTAAAATGCAAGTTGGCGTCTATAATAAATCAAAGAAAGTCTCTCTCTGTTTTCCTTTCACTCACAAGAATCTCTTCTTTCTTGATTCTTGGTACATTAGGTTTAGAAATCAGCAGCAGACAGCAGAAGCATTCGAAACTGTCAGGCTGATGGAGTCTCTTCATCTAATAGGAGATAAACTAGCTAACCTTATTCTTTGTTCAAGCATGACGACAATAAGTTATAGCGATCCCTTACAAATCCTCACTTTTCAAGAAACGTCAGCCTTCCAAGAATTTAAACGTATTTTAACGTTAGCGACAGCCTCATTGATCATACCGGCTACCCCAGCAACAGTTTATTCTTCTCCTACAACAAACAAAAACCAATAGCACTAGAGGACAAATTCTCACTTTTCCAAACAATGATCCCACCAATATAATCTCAAATTTAAATGTAATTTTCACGTAATTGTTAATTTCCATTAATTTCTCACAAAGAAAAGCCAAAATAAAGCTCCAATATGTAAACTAATAGAAGATTATTGCTTGATCGTCCCCTGGCCTTAATGGAGAAAAAAATTGTTTATTTTGGTACTAAAGTTATATTCATTAGGGTTTATTTTGGAACCTAATTGGGGAGGAATTAATCGGCACATGGAAATAGATGGAATCTATTGATCATTTGAGACAAAAATGATAAATTAAAAGGTTTCTGATTCAATTGATATTGGAGTCATACAGCTGAGATTTCTATAATAATTTCCCGACAAAGAGTTTATTCTCCTCTGCACAAAAAACAAAAACCAGGAGCACTTCCGGCTGAATCCTCACTTTTCCAGAAAATCCATGGTTGACAATATTGAAAGTAGAATTTGTTCGAGGAAGGGCCAAACTGAGAGCATCCAGTCAACTCTTTTCAAATATGCCGAACTGAAACTTGAGGTGGAAATACCACAAAAACAGGCAGGGAAACTACCACTGTTGACATTGCGCCGCCACAAAACAAGATGTTCAGCCAGCTTGCTTCAAATGCCTCAAGAAAGCGTTTTAAGGTCACTAAACTTTTGAAAGTGATGGGAACGAGCAAGCAAGATCTGCATAATACATCGTCAAAGAGTTAGCAACAAGAGGCAGGAGGCTGGCATGTAGGCACCACATGTATTAAAATTGAAATTACAAAAACCTGGAAGATTGCGAAGCTTGCTTATTCTATCAAGATTCTTTTTATGAAAAAATCAGCGAAAACAAGGCGGCTTCCCAAACAAGGGGGGAGAGCTAGAAAAACCATGGCAAGATAGCAAGGTCAGCTTGGAATCAGAAGATAGGAAAAATTGCAGATTTTTTAGCCTTTATTGGAAAGGTATATTTAGATACATTCTATAGCAAACAATCTTTATGGCCTGTATTGATCCACTTCATATCCAGAAAAAAAGGTATAGCACCAAAACTGTTACAAGAATTGCCCCACTGACAAGCCTCAAGCCCACACGAACTTCGAAGTCACAGACCTGTAAGTTTATAATACTCTTAATGCCACCTATACAAAACCAATAATAGCACTCATCGTATACACGTTCTATGCCAAAACTCTCTTTTTTCTCCCACAAATGGAGAACCCCTCAGCAGAAATCCCCGCTTCCAGGAAGGGATGGAAGATCTAGCACGCACCACGCCTGCTGAACTTATGCAGCAGCTTCCACATAAAACAATTACGTTACACACCAATTCTGAAGGAACTTGGAAGGGACACACAGCTGCTTCAAAGAGAAAACAATGGCATGGCCATAGGTGCAAGACCAATTAATGACAGATGCAGCTAGGAAATAATAATGAATCCCAACACTCCAAACGAACTAAGAAGAAAGAATAGATTGCAAGGCAAGTTGCTGCTGTGGTTCCAAGGACGACCAAGTTGAAGCTAGGGTAGCAGGTGGTAGCATTTGCTGAAGTTGTCTCAACAGATTAATCATTCGACTACCAGTTTGCTCTGTTGCCAACTCTTTTCCTGCACATATGACCTACAGCAACAATGTTGCCATGAGAAAACTAAAACAGGAAATTAAACAATGGAAACATTCAATTTCCAGAAGCAAGAGATAAAGGAAAGTAGAACAGAGAAAGACTATACCTCAGCAAAAACTCGGACTATTTTGGGAAGGTATTGATTGTTTGACCCAAAAAGTTCTCTATCAGACCTGTAAGAAATGGCCTTTTTTGAATATTTTTGTGCACTTAAATATAACCAATCCAAGTATGAGGTAGAACAATAAATTAGGTAAAACATGCTTTACAAACATTTTCCATGTCCCAAAGTTTACCTTTCTACCATTGAGCAAAGCTGATCATGCACAACCTTGGCTTCAATTAAATCGTTTTTTATTGGCAAGCAGCTCAACCAAGCTGGAACTATCTGCAAAACAAAGAGCATGTGAGAGACCACCGCGGAGAGAGATCATGGGGAAAAACCAGGAAAATGAAAAGTCAAACCGGTGAAATAATCAAAAAAGTCCAAAAGGCAATTAATATTTACACATAGAAAATGAATTTATGCACACAAGCTTTCATCATTCCACATGGGAAAGGTAAATTTGCTTCCAAGAACAAAAATCCAATTTGCAATTCAAACCTAAACACTTCTAAGCCTTTAGAATGTTATCTGGAAGATAAAATCTGGCAATCCAAGATAACATGCAGGACAATAGAATCGTCTATGAAATTGTTTGCTAGCTTTTTTGGGAGTAGGATAGAGATGGAGGACAAACTCTAAGCAGAAAGCATTGTAGGCCACCACAGGCTAGTGGAAGAGAGGATAAATTACAAATCAAATACGTTCTTATGAGATGAAAAAACTACTTAAGCCATAAAGACAGAAAAGATACAAAAGATAGATGATCAAAATCAGGCCAAATATGCTATATAAACCAGAAATTAACGAGATCAGAAGCAGGAACTCTAGCAAGCTAACTGATTACTGTGGAGCAGACTGCATGTTGAGCAATAATGTATTCATATTCAGTTTGCTCAAAAAGAGAGAGCATGTTGAGCACAAGCACACACCTATATATATATATATATATATATATATATTGAATACCATGCAACTATAACACCATCTCATTACACCCTTGATTTCAGCCACTGGACTGGAATCTTGTTCTTGTCTTTTAGTCGATTTTGTCTTTATTCAAGTTTCACAATACTCCTTTACAACTTTAGTCCTAGGCTCTATAACCAAATTTAAAACAGTCCCTAATCTAATATATAATTTTCAAATATTTAACTTTGTAAAAGAAAAGGTAATAAATTCATTTTTTGTTCAAGAAAAAAACCTTGTTTGTTTAGCATGCAAGAAATTGTTTGTTGAGTTTTAAGTTCATTTTCATTTTTAAAGGCATTTATCAGGAACTTATTTCCTTAAAAATCTCAATCTGCCTCCTAAGGTATTTTCGTCATTTTCATTTACTATCATTTCATCATATTTTTCATTTATCATCTCATTTGTTTGATATGAAAGTTAACCAAAAATAATATCATCACATTATGTTCTTAATGTCCTATTTCTAGTTTAAATAAACAACAATGCGATTGCACATTTTTAAAGTTAAAGGATCAAAATGCACGTATTACTCACATAATTTTCTACAGTTGCAATGGGAAAAACATGATAAAATATGGTAAAATTTCTTATCTATTTAAGAGCTTGTTTGCATAATTATAAGACCAAAATGTACTTGTACTTTTGTGTGCAAGGACTATGTTTGAAGACTATGCGAGATGGTATCATTTCCTACATATATAAAGAAATAAGTACCCGTGCTGCATCTATGCTATCCCGATGAAACTCGCATATTTTTCCAAGAGCTGAAACAGCATTGTCATATGCCATTGTATTGTCTGAATGATGTGCATTAGGATCACTTATTACAGCATTCAACTGGGAAAGAGCCTCTGCAAAGAAATGCAACAAAAGATTCCCCTTGATAAAAGATGAAAGCAACAACTCCAAGAAGGGACAATTATGCAAGTGACTAATAAACTACCTCCAACAAGTGGTTTAAACACAGATCCACCAAGCTCTGCGCAAATACCAATCCCATAAACAGCTGCCTGAAAAACATGGTATTCATTTTTTTAATAAAACCCACATTCACTAGAGAAGCAAAATAATAGAGGTACTTCTCAGGACAAACCTGACGAACATCTGGGTTTTCATCATTGCAGGCTTCTAGTAAGAAAGGGACACAAGTACCATAATATCTGTACCACCAACATGAAGAATAAGTACACAGGAAGAGCTTAATCAAAGAATCAGGAGGGGTGATACTTACTTAAGAGCAGCTTCCTTGAAATGCTCCACAACATCATCAAATATACAAATGGCAATTCTCCTCTCTTCTGCTGTTTTATCCTTGCCCTGCATAATCAAAACATCCAATTAACAAGGCCACAGAGAAGTATTTTTCAGAGCTGATCATGATTTTTCATGCATACCTTGTATTGTCAAACATAATTAAATAAAGTATATTTACTGTGTTAGGGGCCGATTACCAACATCATTCGCTAAAAAGATGAAGTAAAAATTCCATTAACATTAAGGGGCAAAAGGTGCATGCTAAATCTATATATGAGATGCTTATAATATTTTTATGCCCATAATTATATTGAACTGCAGACAGTTTTATCCAATTGGCCAAACCACTTGATAGGAGTTGCCAGACAGCTCCAAAGCTGTGCATGTCAAGTAATCCAATATTAACCTTTTCAAGGACTTGAGAAAGAAAGGTTAATGCAGGCAAAAGAATAAAACCACAAAAAAAATTTCCTACGTGCCAGCATGACTATTGAGTCATCAAACCACATACAGCATCTTTTCCTCCTCCCACAAGGGAAATACAACAGACCATTGAGAAGGGAAAAATCCAATATAGACATACTCAAAACTGGGAAAAATAAGACGAGCACATGCAGGAAAATGTTCAAGCAGTGGAAACCTACCAGAACAGAGGCCCTACAGAAACACGGTTATAGAAGCAGCAAAAGCTAAATTTAAAGGACAGCATGAGAATTGAGCCTAAAAATTGAGAACAAAACACAAGAATAATATTTGTAAATATTAAAGAACTTACCCACATAGGTGTTATGTAAGGCGAAAGCTCATCAAAGAAAGGCAGGAAAGAGGCCTTGAAGGTTTTGATCAATGTGCCCATGCAATCACCAACCTTCAACAAGAAAAGAAATAAAAGTAAACAACAATCATTTTATTTAAATATATACAAAAAAATAACCCATTAAATGATAAGCCAAAGATCCATGCACAAAAATTTCAATATTATACTCGATCAAAAAGTTCTTCTTCTAGCTCATTTTCTTCTTCAAGCAGCTCTCCTTCTTCGGCATCAAAGTCCTCTGCTTTGATCCTCTCCACTCTTTCCTGTTTTCTAACTGAGCTGGCTGTGATGACCTGCTTTATCTCCTCCACAATGGACCTTACTTGGCTTTCATCTAAAAGTGGTCCAGATACCTAAGGGAGAGAAATCCTAAATTAGCAAAATTCAAACTTCCAAAATGATGCCTACTGCAACATAGATATAATAACCATTTTCACTTTTCATTCAACAATTATTCTCCACCAGATCATAATCAACTATAATACCAAAGGTTATCGTGACTGGATGACAATTGCTTAGATTGAAGAAACTATTTGACACTTTCTCCTGCTCAAAAGGAAATCTCATTTCTGAAAAATTAATTTTCATAGATTTGAAAAGGCGAGAAATTAAAAAGTACAACCATTGACATACAAGAAATATGTGAAGTAAGATCGTAACATTGGGAATTGAGCCAGAAAATAGCATAAGATAAAAAAAATATGCAGCATAAATAATCTATCTTAACTGGATGTATGGAGAACATGTATTGCCAAAAAGTAAATGCATGGGCTGGTCAAAAGTGTCTAAAACACTTTCAACTGTAAGTATTACTTAAGCCACCCATTAAAAGAAATCAAAATCAAGCCATAAGCTCTCTTTGGCAGTAAGATCCCACGTCTCAGCAAATTGTCCACTGAGAGACTGAAACCTAGTGAAAAGGGTATTAGAAAATAACCCCAATGAAAAATGGAACTGTAATTGTTGGTTAACAGGTCTATATATTGACACCCAACCTTATATCAATCTCATATACCTGTATGCATTCAGTCAACGAATCCAACATGCTCACACAAATTTCTACCTCGGGCTCCTGCATGACACAAAAATACTAGTTTAGTTGCACCAATCATAAATCCAAAGAAGTATAGTGAAAGACCACTGTAAAACATGAATACACATCGAACATGTTAAGGCATTGAGACACAAACAAATATACAACCTTGTGTAACGCCTCCACCAAAGCTGGAACTATATAGTCTGACAATTGCTTTATATAAGACTCATTATGCCCTTGAGATTGATCCCTCTCTACAGCTAATTTAGCGGAACCTAACAGCTCCGGCATAGCTATGAACAAGATAAAACAAACAAAAAACATATAGTTTTGAAAAAACTCCCAAATATGGATACAATCTATATGTTATGGATTATTAGAGGTGGAAAAGCCTGCCAATCACCTGACACAGCTGCCTTCCTCACTTCTTCATGGAAGTAAAATTTAAGAAGTGGAACCAATGTAGCTGCAACCTGCATTATTCATGCATGGTTAGCTAGTAGCAAACTGACAAAAGCATAAAAAGAGATACCACCAAAAGTCTGAAACAATACTAACCTGATCAATCCATGGGAAAAATCCTTCCTTCAACTCATCAGCATAGCAGCAAAGCATGTTACAAGCTGTAGCCTTTTCCTCCAGGACACTTGTTCTGATCCCTATTCTTTTATCCCCAAGAGTGATTGTTTCAATGCTGCAATAGGAAAACAACCTCAGTAAGAAACTTCAATCACATTGACGCTTATAAATTAAAGTAAATTTTCTAAATTCTTACGCCCCTTTTTTTTCCTGAGTACTAGAAAGCAGTGTGGACCATCACAAAACCACAAACTATTCTAGGCAATATACATAATAACTTTTATTATTGAAAGTGGTTTCTCCTATATAACTTAGCTTAGTGAAGACTCTTAAAGAAAAACATGGAGTTAAAAAGGAGGTTTGACAAGGAAAAAAATCGAAGTAGACAATGCAAATATGATATGTATTTTCTTTTCAAGGGTTTCTCTTAAATAACTATGATAAATTTTAACTCCTGGAGTGGACCTAGGTGTGGGGAAAATAGATGGAGTTACCAAGAATATGTTCACATGTGGGAAACTATCATGTTTGGTTGTGAAGTACAGCAATGGAGAAAGTATATGATTAGAAGTAATGGAGCCTCTGTTTTTCAAGCACCAAGGACAAATATGACAAACAATAGCAATATTCTCTTTCCGTTTAGTCCACTTCCTTAGAGAATTGAAGGTAATGTTTGGAAGAGTAACATGAAAAACTTGCTCCCTGTCACAGAGTGTCCTGCTTGATTAAACAGGATCTAAGAAAAAGCACCTACAACGGTGACACAAAGCCATGTTTACATTTACTTCTTTCATATTCCACTTTATCTAATGGACAAATTAATGAGTGCTTTTCCTTTTAGTAAACCATTAAAATCTTTTAAATTTTGACAATAGACTAAGACAGGAAAAAAGGGAAGCCAGCCACTCATTGTGGGACTTAGGAAGCATTTTTTTTTTAAGCATGGTAAACGAGGAAATTGCTTAGAAACCTCAATTCTGTTATTTAAGATCATAAAAAACAAAAGGCAAACCTGCCATCGTCGACATCATCAATATCAGCATCTGAATCTGCAGATGTAATGGTAACATCAGGCTTAAGCTGGGCAGACTGAAGCAAAGGAGGCATGACAACACTCATGTAAGGAAGAAAATCCTGTCCAAGGCACTTGCAAAGTCTGGCCCATGCCTGCAAAATATATAATCAGTTGCCCCTTGATTTACAATAATCAGATAGCAAGATATATCACATAATCATACATTCAGCATTGTCTGAGGTTCTGAGCTAGTTCCTAATAGTTAAAACATACTTGTAACATGTAGCTTGTTGTAGGGTCATCTGCCTCCATTTGAGATCCTTGCAGAGACATCAGGACATCCATAACCTTTCAGAAACAACAAACACTCAGACCATTGTTGTTCTATGAAACTTGAAAAATTGTCATGGCAATGACAATCTGAAGTATCAGCAGAAAAAAATAGATATAAATCCATAAGCACTAATCTAGAAGCAAGGAAGAGCACGTAAGCACATCCAGTGATGTTCAGTAAAGAAGAAGACTGGCTTAACAAAGGTAATGAAAAAAAGTGAGGAACAAATCAGGCTTAATCAGATGAAACTAATTTAAGTATTCCTAACTCTACATTTCATTCAAGAAAATGCTAAATAACATTGGCCACCACAGTAAAAAGTTATGTATAGAACACATCATCTGTTATAGTTTACCTGCTTAGCATCGTCTCTAAATTTATCCTTTCCCACAGCCATCCCAACAAGACTAATGCACTCCATAGATTTTGCACGGAGCATGCGATTAGACTTGTCATTTGCATTGATCAATATAGCTTTTAAGTAAGGCATCACAGCATCATAGTATTTCTGGAAGTGCTCCTGTTAGAATATATATCATGTCAAAACAAAGCAAGCTCTATTTTAGCAATGGACTAATGAACCATGTGCATCTACAAAACAGGAGAATAAAAAGTTAATCAATCCCTCAGACACAACCCAAACCAACTGTTCTAACCATGTCAACTTAGAAGCATATAAAAATAGAGCTGAGGTTATTGGATACATCAAATACCTGTCTTTTTAAACCCTCCTCGCCCCACACACACCAAAATTAAAAAAGAGGTACCTGTGATGAATCAGCGACAGACGCTAAAGCTGTCAGGGCTCCTTCTTTAACCATCTGCTTCCCATTCTGGATTGCATATCAAACAACATGGCACATACAAAATTAGCACAAAAATATTATTGAAAAAAAAAAGGGCAAATCCATTCTGCTGAAGGAGAAAATAAATCCAACAAGAAAATGCAAAAGGACTTTGTATTTCTATCTTAAATATCAAACATGACAAAATAACAACTTAAAATTAATAAGCTCTCGGCATCAAAGTACAAATCATAACATAGCAAGTCTGAGATTAAAAATGGACTTAAAGGCAATTTCAACTGAATGAGTTGACCAAGTATCATGAGCAAGCCCAAGAAAGTGATTTCAAAATTTGGACAAAGTCAAACAAACCATCTCAAACCAAAAACTTAAGTTGTTGGGTGAGGCTTTGTCTAACACCCCCTCAGTTGAAAGCTCTTTAGGTTTGAAATTTACATAAGCCTACACTACTTTGTACTGAAATTAAAATTTTAATTAGAAATAATAAGGGTGATGAAATTCAAACTTGTGACGTCAACAAGGCTCTCAAAACATGTTAAAGAACTATCTCAACCCAAAAGTTTAAGTTGTTGGATGAGGCACTAAAACAATTTTATATTACTCTTTAATAGACAACATTCCATATATCCAATTTGTCCTTTGTCATTAGATGATAAGACATACAATTGTAAAAGTTCAGGTGTTAAGTTAATGAGGAAAATCGTCATATATACCTGAAGGAGTACGAGCAGTTTGCTAACAACCCCATCCAAGTATGGTGTCAGGATATCTGGCATGCAATTCTCACTGAAATTAAGCACGGCAGAAGCGGCATGGGCCTGCACAAAAAAATGACAATAATACACACTTCTGAGAATCTGAGTGCACAATTACAGTATCAAAATTTTAAAAATAATGCTATGCATGTGCGCCATTAGACATTGATCAATGTCTTTGTTACATATAAATGCATCGATCACCAGGTCCATATTCGTTACAAAATAGCAACTCAAACTGCAGATAGAAAATTAAATGCATGATGTTGGGATGGGGATAACAGTACTTAGTATAAAATTTTACAGAGAGTAGTAAATTGGCAGCAATTATCAAGGTCACGATATGTAACAGGTGCTCGGACCTGGACTCGAGGATTTTGAACATCATCCATGGCTCCAGCCAAAGCAGGCAGCACTAGCTGGTGATACTTCATTTGCAAATCTGGGCCCAAGTCTGTTGACAATTGTCCAATTGCATTTATAGCAGCCCATCTCACACGGGGGTGGGGATGTTGGAATGAATTCAAAACCATAGAGACTACGTGGTCCAGGTTCTTTATCATCACCTGCATCAACAATGACTATCTTGTAAGAACACACTTGAAAGTTGAAAGGGAAAAAAGAACAGGGTCTTTTGGAAAACCTATAAATTTCTCAAGCATATTCAAAATATCAAGGTTACACAGAAAGAAAGCACGTAAAATAAAAGAAATTGTGCCTATCTAAGCAAGGTCAAGGGGCAGGCATTCTAATTGTGGCTTAACCTTTAGCAGTCTGTAAATGAATTTGTACTAATGAAAAATTTAAAGAAATAGAAACACCGTTCATTGACGATTCACATTACTACAATGCATAGCATCTATACCTTTGAGCAACCCTCAGCAATTTGTGCTAGAGCAATAAGCGCAGCATGAGGCTTCTGCCACTCCGGAGCAGTAAAAAATGCTGGGAAAACCTCTGAAGCAACAGGAACGACTGTATTGCCACCAAGGGCAATAGCCAACCTATCCAAACACTCTTGCCCAAACCCATAATTACTGGTCTCTCCTGAATCTTCATCTTCAGTCTCCGCACCATGCCATTGTGGATCATCATCAATATCCAACAACATCCCCATCAAAACCATAAATAGCCTACGCACAAATTGCGGCAACTTCCTCATCATCCCCGGAGCTCGATCTCTTGCTTCCGCCAAAGTAATCACAAATTCAATAGCTAAATGTCTGGTCCCCTCCTCTAAGCTCCCCGCCTCTGCAATTTGCAACATGGACCCTACAACCTCCACTATTTGCTTTCTCAAAAACCGTGGTTCCCCTCCCGCCAATTCAATCAACAATTCGAGCGCTTCTTGTGCTGTTGCCTCTTGATTTCCATTCAACGCCTCGGTCAAAGTCCTCATCATCAACGGCAACAAATCTTGAAACTTATCACGATCAGAATTGTTTGTTAAACACTGAATAAAATTAATTGTCGCGTTCAAAGCCGCGATTCTAACTTCACCGCTCGTTGAATTATTCAAACAATTTAAAAACACTCCGTGAAGTGTAGCTAAGTGTGGAATTAGGGCTTCGCCGATGTATTGAGCCAATCGGGCGAAGATTAAAAGCGCTGACTCTTGGAGATTGTGATTGTTTTGAGCGGTAACACACTGGAACATGAACGGCAACAACTCCTGCCAGCCCCCATCGGGAAGAATGGAGGCGGCGAGTTCGGAGATTGTGTCATTTATCTTCCTGGTGATGGATTTTGTGGTTTCATGTTGGAGAGAGGAGAGGAGAGAGTTTTTGATGATGGACCGAGTTGACTCAGTAAGTTGGGGGTAGAGGAAGGAGTCTTCGGTGGCAGAGGTGAGGTGTTTCCGGAGGAGGACGGCGGACATGGCGCGGATTTCAGAGAGGGAAGAGGAGGAGAGGAGTTGGGTGAGCCGGAGCAGGAGAGAGTCGGGGTGAGTTTGTTTGCAGAGATTGAAGAGGAACTCCGCTGTGGATCGTTGTTCGTTAGAAGAGGACATAAGGTGAGTTATTAGGGTTTCGAAGTGAGTGGGATCAGGTCCGAGAAGGAGACTGAGTTGGTGCAACTGAGTTGGATCGGTCGCCATTGAGAGCGAGTTTAGGGTTTTTTCTTTGCGGGTGTGTGGTGGTGGCTCCAAAACGAAGTGGAGGGAAGATTGGAGAGGAAAGGAAGGGGATTTTTTAAACTAGTGTGAGGGTTTTGGGACTTCTGTTCCTCAGGTTCCTTGCTGTGCGGTTATGTGCATTTAGTGCACTTGATTTTCGCCACGTCAGAATGCTGATGATCAAAGTGGATAATAGGAAAGAAAAATACCATATCGTTCCATAAAAAGAAAATACCATCTCATTTTTTATGGTGTTATAATTAATAGCAATTTCCATTCTATATTTTTATTTTCATAAAATAAAAAACAAAACCAAAACCAAAAACAATTACTATTTTTCAGCTTTTTAATTAAAAAATAAAATAAAAATATAAGTCATCAAATTTTTTAAAAATAGAAAAAAATGATTTTGGCATTTAATGGCTTCTTCTTATTATTATTGAAAATGATAGATAACAACTTATTTGTGTATAATAAATAAGATAAATAATGTAAAAAATTATGTTTATAACTTCGCTTTACGAGACGAAATAAAATGCAGAAAATATCTAATTAATGATTGCCATGCACTATTTCATGTATGTTATGCTTAACATGTGTTTAAACATCTTTTTACGTAGTTTCAAGTAAAAATATATACATCAATTTATGTATTGTTTTTTTTATCTAAAAGCTGTAATGCTGGAAAAAAAAATTTATTTCATTATATTATGAATAATTATATTTCTTAATAGAAATAATTTTTTTATAAAAATATATAATATTTAAAGTACAAATTTTCATGTAATGACTTTCATACTTTGTTAGAAAACACAAAAAAAA
>Ga0325405_1004755_pt1 | contig 13808 bp, 6 predicted proteins | sample PopdelMetagenome_21_FD_205663 | JGI IMG/M metagenome (GOLD analysis project Ga0325405, IMG submission 205663) | Populus deltoides microbial communities from Bellville, Georgia, United States - Xylem-Control-R2 | ecosystem: Host-associated > Plants > Phyllosphere > Stem > Wood/Secondary xylem... | reverse complement strand
GTCTGCGAGAGTTTGAGTAAGGGACTGGTTGTGCAAGGGGAAGACGCATCACCCCCAATGCACCCTACCTAAGGTAAGCTGCATTACTGTTTGATTGTTTTTTTAAGTCAGGTCTCTATTTGTTGGTATTTTATCGTGTAATTTTACACCCCACAAATATTAAAGTCTACATCTGGATCCTAAAAAAAAATATTGAAAAAAGATTTTTGACAAGTTGGCCAAACCCTAATGGATAATCATAAACTGGTTATGATATCCATTTTAGGATTTAAAAAAAAAAAACTTGAGAAAGATGCAATTTTTGTTTTTGTTTTTTTTTTTTTGAAAAATATGCTTGGAAAAATTTTAGAATTTGGCCGTATGCAACAAAATATTTTTTTCTTTTTGAGAATGTTTTAATTTTTTAAAAAATATTTCGGAGTAAAACCCGGTATTTTAATACCGGATTTGTATTTTACAGTGTAAATGTACAACCCGATATTATACAAAATTGGTAGAAATATATTTGAGAAAATCACAATTTTTTTCAAAGGATTTTTGAAATTTTTTTTGGAATTTTTTGTTTTTTTTAAAAGAAATATTTTATATTATATATTAATTAAATATTATTAAAACAGGTGGGTCGGGCCGGCCCAGATAAATGGGCCAGGCGCAGCCCAATGAAAAGGCGGCCCAACAGCGGCCCAAAATGCTTTCGCCGACCTCGGCCCAGAAGTTTTTTCTCTTTGGGGTGGGCCGGACCCGGCCCATGCATATGGTCTGGGCCGAATCAGGTCCAGCCCACCTCCTATGTTAATTATTTCTGCAGAAACGTGAACAATTACTGTTCACGTTATGCATGCAACCAAACGGTTGCAGAAGCTGTAGACGGGCGGAGTGAAGTGGGAGGCAACCTTGCGGAGGAGAAGGAGCTGTTGTCACTGGCCTGGCGTGAAGTGGCTGGAGGTTCTGGTGGAGGAAATGGTGGCCTGAGTCGACTGTGGTGGCTGTAGCTGGAAGAGGAAGAAAAGGAAAGCTGCAGAGAGGAGAGGAAAGCTGGAAGGAGAAGAGAGGAGAGAGTCATGGTGGCTGCTTAGTGGCCGGTTGGATTCCTATGGTGGAGCTGGTGTTCGTGGTGGTATATAGTCTGGGTTTGTTGGTATTCTCGCCGGATTGGTAACGGGTGATAAACTGAGGGTCGACCACCATTAAGGCGTTCATAACTTAAGCCAACGGACGAAGATTACTGCTGCAATGTTTCTCGACTTTTACTGCTGAAAACGGTCTCTGGCTTAAAGAAGAAGAAGATGAACAGCGTCTTCAAAACAACGTCGTTTGGAGATAAACAGTGGCCATTTTTGTTTTGACCCGTGACGTTTTGAAAATTTTATAATTAAGCCCCTGGTTTAAACAGTAATTACCCCTGCATTTCGACGCCTTTTACAAGTTAGTCCTTGGACTTTAATCTGTTGCAATTGTGCCCCCAATTAACCCCAAACTTTGCCATTTCTTTAATTAAGTCCCTGATTGAATTAAATCCAAGTCCAATTAAGTCTAAAACTTGTCAATTCTCCAATTAAGCCATTGATTTGATTAATTAAATTAATTCTGAGCTCAATTAAGTCTCAAAACTTATCAATTCTCTAATTAAACCCTTGATTGGATTAATTAAATTAATTTCAAGCTTAATTAAATCTCAAAATTTATCAATTCTCCAATTAAACCCTTGACATGATTAATTAAACTAGTCAAAAATTTAATTAAATCTTTAAACTTCCAATCATGTTGCCCTTAACCCAAATTTTAATTCATTCTTCATTTATTTCATTTTTACTTGTTTTTTTCATCATTATTATTATTGTTTTATCATTTTTTTTTATCATTTTTAGTAAATAAAATTAAAATAAAAGGGTCAAAATTGGGTTATGACAATACCTGGGTGTTAATTTGTCTTTCATTCCAAACCGAATTACATGCTTCCATGGTGCAACTTTTAAAAATACCATATCTCCAATTTGAAACTCTAAAGGTCTCCGTCGATTATTAACATAACTCTTTTGCTGATTTTGAGCTTCTTTCATCCTTTTCTTTATCACCTTCACCTTATCAACTATGATCTGCACCAGTTCAGGTCCAATTAATTTTGTACATACCATCACCAAGTTTACCAGGGACAGTAACAGAAGCTTTGACAAGATTTTAAGAGTGAGATTCATTATGATTCATTGTCGTTTAAAAATAAGGCAAGCCTTTTCCATTGGTGGATAGGTTTTAAGTAGTTGATTGACTGTAAAAGAATCCCAGTTGATATTTAGTTTTGTTAGCTCTTTTTGAGCAGAGTCCCATGTTGAGTATTTCAAGTTGTTGTAAAAGAGTCACAGGTCTCCCAACAGAGAAATTACTGAATACCAGAATCATTTCAGAAAAACTATCCACTTGCCCTTCTCGCTTCCTGACAAAAATCCATGGACGAATACTCTTGCTAATGCAATTCCTAGTGTCAAACGCATGACTATCTCTTGAACCATCAATAATATTGTGCTATAAACCCTTAAAATTTCATGAAGCTAGTCAATCTATCCATTAATTGAAGACAGTAAAGCAGACTATTAACGTGCCTACGGTGCATTGATGAATGTAATCAACTAGGTAAAGAAGTTATTACAATCACATAAGTTTCTCTTTTATATATTCAACGAGTTATACAACCAAGATGGTTACTAATACTATACCATAAACAACACACTGTTTGGTATTTGCTTCTTCTTCTTTTTTATGATTGACCAATTGTTAGGAAATTGTCATTTTATGGCAATACCCCACCACTATGCTTAGTGGAATATTTAGTGCCACCATTTGTGCCATGTCTCATGGCTTTTGTCCTCCATTAGTGCCATGATTTATGGTCTCTTGTATGTCATTGTTGCCTATAAATAAAGACATTATTTAAGAGCAAATTGAGTGAGAGTGTAAAGAGTAAAAGCAAAGAGAGAAGAAAAGAGAAAGAGGGGCTGCCATTGCAATAGTTGCAAGTGCAGCAATGAGAGATGGGAGTTGAGTAGAGTGGATGCGATCCTCCTCCTCCATGTATTTGTGTTGTATCCTTTCTCTATCTCTAATAATATGGAACTCTCTCACGGATGTAGGCGGTTTGCCGAACCATGTTAAATATTGTGTTCCAGTATGCTAAGCCTCCAATAAGCAACTATCAGTACATCACTGGTCGGAATTCCCTAACAATTGGTATCAGAGCTTATGGCTTAAAGTGGTGTTTAATTTTTGCCCAAAAATAAAAGTTGTCAAAATAGTGTTTTGACCATACCACTGTGTAGAGGAGGAAGAGACGAGCACACTGGTGAAAACGGCGCTGAAATCGAACGTCACACATGTCCGCACACGCCGTCACGTGCCAGCGAGGCGTTTGCCTACGCGCACAGACGCGCCCCACTCGACGCCACACGTCTTCTTCACCCGGATGGGCTGACCTGACCCAAATACCAGATAAACCGACCCATGTGACTGACCCGGATAAGGATGACATCAGCATGACATAACTGTGACGTCAGCATACCCGGTTGGCATGCCATGTCAGCGACCAGTCAGCTGACACGTCATCGAAGTAGGACCCACCAGCCACGTCATCAGCCTCAAGCCGATCTGAGCAGAGCCAAGCCGAGGTGGAGCCGAGGGATAGGATCCAGTGTAGCCGATCCTATGTGCAACCGGATTTGAGATTGAATCTAGGCCATTTATCAGGCCAGAATTGTTTTGATCAAATCTTAGTTGTCTAAAATGCGATTTGGACGATTTGAGACTTGTTTCCAGCTAATTTGATCGTTCCGGATGCAATAGTACGGTCTGATTGTTAAGATTGAGACCAAAAGTGGTGATGGTGAATTATTAAGAGAGATTGCCCGATCAGGAGGTATCTGAAGGTCATCGTGGTGGTCGATGGAGATGAAGAAGAAGATGTCACACACGTTTGCCTAATTATGTGTGTTGAACTGCTAAGTGGGGGAATTTGAATTGCCTTGAGGAAAGGCAAAATTGGGACACTCTGGACACCCGATCATGTGGACAATTAGAGGTGTAGAGTGAAAATTGATGAAGACCAATCTTGACGAATCTAAGTACTGATAGTCTTGCCAGATTTTGAGAAATCAGGTATAAAACCAGGATATTCCATATCACTTGTAAAGGAAAGCCGCAACAACGCTAGCAAATGGTTGTATATACGGAAAGACAATACGATGGATAGATATGGCCTAAGAAGTTCTGTCTAGGAGATTGAGTTTTAAGCGGAACCAGTGTGACCCCTCCAATCTTTCCTAGAAACTTGCTTAGTGGAAGGATTATCCATATGGTACTATTTTCGTGTATATAGCAGTTTGTAACGAAATGGTTAAAGACTAGCAAAATGACGGCATAAGGGAACAGTTGGGTTCCGTATGTTCAAGGATCTGATAGAGCGATAATTTCTCGAAAGAAGCTAGATTCGGTGATTGTGATTTCTTGAAGAGAGATTGATGAAGACCCTGATAATGGAAGAGAAATATAGAAAGGGAATAAAGATTGGCACCCTATTTTGAGTTGAAGAGGTGTTGTGACAGGATGAGCTACTGTCAAACATAAGCAAGGAATAGGGAGAAATCTGGAGAACAGAAATTGCACGAGGGCACACAGAGATTGTGCAGGAGTACTTGTATGATCCAATGAGGTACTATAATGAGACAACAGGTGCAAGGAGAAGAAGAGTTCCCAGATGAAGCTCAGAGCAAAGACTGTGTAGAAGTTGTACAACAAGAAGTCTCTTGTGTTCTTGATGAAGACAACAGGCGAAGACCTTTCCAATGCATGCAATGATGGAAAGAGAGCTATTGAAGAGGCACCTAATTGAGGGGGTGCAAACGCCTGTGATAAAAGGCGATCGCCTATGATGAAAGGCGAAGACACCAAAAAAGAGTTGGTGTAGGTGGAGCTGTCAAGAAGAAAGGGGTAGAATCTCCAAACATAGAAATTAAGATAGAGGATTGCGATGAGTGTACCATAACTTTCTCTTTCTATGTAATCAGTGGCAGTAATCTCTCCCAGAGTCCACATAGTGGTAGAGACTTTTGGAGCTACTTTGATGCATCTTAGTTGAAGGAGGATGCGACCGCCAATGGAAGGCGAAGACACCTTAGAGAGAAGGTGTGAGGGCCATGATAGGAGCCCAAGTTCAAAACGCCCTAGAGTCAATGTGATGGCTGGATATGAGTGGACAGGTGTATGGATAGCCAATAGAGTGGCTATGATGAGTATGAAGACAAATGCAGTATTGACTTTCATAGATATTGCCCCCATGCTAAAGATCAATGAGCTAGAAGACATTTGCTTTGGACTATAAGTGGGTGACTTGTGAAGCTTTAAAACGCGACTGTTATGAAGGAGCAGAGGGCATGCGCAGGTTCCTGGAACAAGTTGACTCTTGTCAAGGTGGTGAGCTCAGTAATGGCATTGTAATACTCGGAGTATGAAGATAGATATGGATCAACCTTTAATGGGCTGCCCCCTGGGTAAAGGTGGAGAGCTACCTGGACTCTTAGGAATAAGAGCGAGAGACTCACGGAGAAGTAAAGCGTGGTTCCTAGGGTGGAACAGAGGGCAGGCGCAACTCCTGAATGAGTAGACTCTTGGAAGAGTGGTGAGCTCGTGATCACATTGAAATACTCAGATAATGATTGTCGCACTTGGAAATAGAAATTTTCGTTTGAGGGGGTGTTGTAAGCCTTGATGTGAGGCTTGATAAATCATTCCGGACCAAGCATGGTTGATACGCTTAAAGGGGAATGTTGTGTCCCAGAGACAAGCATTAACACTCTTCAAATGTGATGTGACAGACCATCTGGTTGTAGTGATCCTTTGGTGTGAGCAAGGGTGTGCTTGGGTGACTCTGATGATTGAAAGGTTTGGCGAGTACCTGTAAACTTGGCAAAAGACGCTCTCAGAATGGTAAGCTTGGAAAAGCTGCAGGATGCAAGCTTGGTTAAAGAAGCAAGAGGACAATTGCCCACACAAATGGCAAAGGGGGTGATTGTTAGGAAATTGTCATTTTATAGCAATACCCCACAACTATGCTTAGTGGAATATTTAGTGCCACCATTTGTGCCATGTCTCATGGCTTTTGTCCTCCATTAGTGCCATGATTTATGGCCTCTTGTCTGCCATTGTTACCTATAAATAGAGGCATTATTTGAGAGCAAATTGAGTGAGAGTGTAGAGAGTAAAAGCAAAGAGAGAAGAATAGAGAAAGAGGGGCTGCCAAGGGCAGCAGCTACAAGTGCAACAATGAGAGATGGGAGTTAAGTAGAGTGGATGTGATCCTCCTCCTCCTCCATGTATTTGTATTGTATCCTTTCTCTATCTCTAATAATATGGAACTCTCCCGTGGATGTAGGCGGTTTGCTGAACCACGTTAAATATTGCGTGTTAGTATGCTAAGCCTCCAATGGGCAACTATCAGTACATCAACGGTTGGAATCCCCAACACCAATCACTAGAGATCTCACCAATCACTAGAGATCTCACCACTTATCATCTCAGTCTGTGCTCAAGTTTTTGTATGATCCATCTGTTTGTAAATCATTTTCTGCTCAAATTACAGTTTCCTGGGTCGAATCCAAATAAATCAAACCAATGCGTTAGCTTACAATTACAAAGCAAGCTGGGCAGTCAGCATAATAACCATAGGAGTTCATTGACTAGCATAATTGATCCTCTTCAAAATCATAGTCCTTCCTTGGATTACGTGGCGGTGACAGCTACGAGCTTGGCCATCTAATTCCTCAAAGGTTTCCATGAACATCGCCACTGTCTTCTTGATCTCATCCATCATGAGTTTTACAAAGCTTTCTCCCGTGATAGCCAACTCTGCATTCTTCAAGAGTGACTCGATTCTCACTATAAAGTTTTCGGCACGAGCCTTTACATTGTCCATGTCACCGATCGTAATGAAAGTTGCACGATGAATTGAGTTCACTAACTCCCTCTTCTCCTTCAATGCTTCCTGCTACTGATTCCAAACCATGTTACACCAACTTCGCACCGAGTGCATTGGGTTTTTTATTAACTAAAATGCAACTAACCAAAATCTTTCTTTGTCCATAAAGGGGGATGCCAGATTATGTTTCTCATCTTTTGAAAAGAAAGTTATCAAAAAGTTTAGATCTAAAAGTTTAAGTGGATTTTTTTTGTTTGAATTTTTGTTTTTAGACTAATTAGAAGGTGATTTGGGGTTGGAAATAGGATTGTTGTTGTTTCTATGGTTTTTTAGAGTGTTTTATGTGGAAACAATTTGAAATTTGAGTTTTAGGGATCCCAAAACTCGAATTCTAATTTTCTAATAGATATGTGTGTCTATTTTTTTTTTTGATTTTATTCAATTAATTTTATATGTGTGTCTATTTCTATTATTATTTGATTAAATAAAAAATTAATTCTAATAAACGAAGCTATTAAACACAAAAAGATGCATGGCCTATGTTGTAAGATCAAATATTTTAATTTATATCTATCTCTTGATTTTTTTCAATTTAGTTTTTATTTATCTTTAATTTTCTTATGCATTTATTAGCACAAATAATTCTTAATTTATTTAATTAAATACATGTATCAACTTTTTAATTTATAATTAGAGTTTTTTATGTCAAAAATTGTTTTGAAAAGCCTACTCATTTATTTATTTTTTTGTTGAAAAATAATTATTTGACCCGCAGAAAAGTACAATTTAGATAGCTAATAATGATTTATTTCTTGTTGTTCTTCACATTTAACATGATATTAAATCAGATTTGAAGGATTACTTTCTTTGAAACATTTCTAGAGGTTTAGAATGTAATTATCAGTTTTGTGATGCTTTTGTTGCTACCTAATAAATGGGACTTACAAATCAAAAGGATTAAAAAATGAGTTGCCTAAGAATTCTGAAAAAAAGTGCTCTAGTTACGGATAAAAGGGTGACAAGTTACTTTGCTATGTGAGTTAACTTTTTATATGTTAGTGTTTATTCTATTATTTTTTAAGTATATTTATGAATTTATTTTAATTCAAGTCTCCAATACAGATTTTAAATTAGCATGAAAATTAATTCATCATATTTATTTTATTTGGGCATTTGAAACCCAAAATTAATTATTGGAGACATTTTTTTAATTTCATGATTTCTAAGGATTGATAAATTCATAAAAGAAAGTTAAATTAAATTTAAAAAAAAAAGCTAAAACTCCTTTAAAAAACATTGTACCTCCACGTTTAAAAACATTATATATTAGAACAATGTAATAATGATTTTACTCCTCCATCCAAAAAACTTAACACATGTTATCAGGGGCATTGAAGTCTTTTCATATGGTCCATTGTTATTATCAAATTAAACGGGAATAAATAAGTCTTTTCTCATATTAATTGCATAATGAAATAAAAAAAAATCATTGGAAGCAAAAAATCTAAACCTATAATTATGGGGTATTTTTGTATTAATTTTTATAGTGGTTTTTTCATTATTATAATGCCAACTAACAAGCAAATTGTTATTTTTTTAAATATAAAAAATAAAAAAGAATGAAAATACACAATGAAACAACCAAAATGCTTTTAAAATAAAAACGATTTAGACCTAGAGGCAATAGGTATTTTTTGCTTTTTACAATGATTTTTCTGTTATTATTAAGTCAGATCAGGGGCACTTTTGGTATTTGCCTAATTATAAAAAATCATAAACAATTAAAATGCACGGTGAAATAACCAAAATGCCTTTAAAATAAAAAAATATTTAAACCTGGAGACAATGAGCATTTTTGGTTGTTTATAATGGTTTTTCTGTTATTATTAAGTTTGTATTTGGCTAAATAAGAAGAAAAAAAAAACCAACAAGGTCGGCATATGTGTATGGCACAGGGAGGCACGTGGGAGACACTAGCACACTTCAAGCATTGCATATAGTGCCTTCTGGTGTTTAAAAATTCCCTTTTACCATGTCGTTGGAAGCGTCACTATGTCCTTTTCCATTTGGAGTGACACGTGTTGGCGTTGTTGCTTTCGTTTATTGTCAATGGGCTTTTCATTTCTTTTTTTTCCTCTCTTGAAAATTACAACTTGACGCTCTTTGTTGTTAGTGTTTCAACTTTAATTCTTATTCTTTTGATTTTTATTTTTTGTTCTTGACTTTTTTGTAGAAGTTTATTTTTTTTTCAATTTCAACCTTCCATCCCAATTTACAAATAGTATTTTATTTAATTTGGTCCTTATTCTTTTGATTTTAAATTTTTCTCCTTGGCCCTTTTGTAAAAAAAATTATTTGCTTTTAATTTTATCATTAAATCAAAATTGATGATATTATATTTTTTAATTTGTTCCTTGTTATTTTGATTTCTAAATTTTTTTTCTTAGTCCTTTTGAAAAGTTATTATTCTTTCTAATTTCAACTTTCAATCATAATTTTTTTTATCAAATTTGATCATCATTCTTTTGATCTGTTTTTTTCTTTTTGATAAATTGACTTTTCTTTTCAATTTAACCCTTCAATCAAAAATAAAATTAATTTTATGTTTGAATTTTAATCCTTATTATTTTAATTGATATTTTGTAAATCCTTTTGTATAATTATTTTTTTTTAATTTTATCCTTTAGTATTTGACTAATTGAGAATTAGACTTCTTGATTTTTTCAAATATGATGCTTCAAGACTAATCACTCATGTCATGGATTTGAAAAGTTAAAATGGTTTTTTTTATAAAAAAAAACTTTATAATTCTCCTTATTTTTTTATCGGACTATTCCAGTCTCATGATTTAGATTGCAGGTTTGGTGAGATATCTCGAGTTGGCTCAACCTTGATTACTTGGGTTACAGGTTTATCATGCTTACTTGGGTTAACCAAGATCGGTTTTTTTATATCAATTTTTTATCTCATTTTGTTCTTCCATATTTAATGGATTATGAATTGAGATATATCATTTGTCCTCTTTTAAAAAGATGTTTTTTTCTCAAGTTATTCTAATCACTTTTCTTTTTAAATTTAACTCATCTACCATCTTTTTTTTTCCCGGTCTGGTTGAATTAAAGCTAGCTTATTTAACTCAATCAAATTTATGGCTCGAATCATTTATTTTTAAAAAAAATATATATGTTCACTACAACTAAACATTGTTTTCTATTTTATTTTATTTTTTGTCTGATTGAATTAAAACTAGCTTATTTAACTTAATAAAATTTATGGCTCGAATCATTTATTTTTTAAATATATATATACTACAACTAAACATTGTTTTCTATAATAAAAAATAATTCAACCCCACGGCAAAGGGCAAACTCCGAGTGCAGTCTATCAAGGAAACTAATGAATTCAAACAAATGCCAACTCAAGCCTAGCTGTCACCATGAGCGTTACCAGATTTTATGCCTCCCATGATTATAGGATCAGTTTCTTACCTTTGTAAATATTGCTATTAATTGTGATTGTAAATCTGCTTTTCCTTTACATAATTTTGAATGCCTAAAATTAGGCTTCTAGGTTGTATAAAGATATAGAGCATGAATAGAAATTTTTGTGAGTTTAAAATACAAAATTATAGTCTATATAACTATTTATGAAACCACTTCAAATAGCTGTCAAATCCTGACATATGATATCCCGTTGATTTCAAGTCGGATCCAATTAATTTCTTACATAAATTATACATGTAAAAAAAATGTGTGTAAAGGTAAATGCAAAAACAACTTAAATTGCTGGTATTTTTGATTGTTTTGTAATAGTCACAAGTTTGAGTTCTTTCAGGATCATTAAAGATTTACATGGTCGTTAAATTCAGGACTCATAGGATTAATCGAGGTGCGCGCAATCTGACCAATTCAAGTCCTGTGGGATTAGTCGAGGTACACGCAAACTGGTCCAAACACCTATGTTAATATAAAAAAAAACAATTTAAATTGCATACAATCTAATTTATTAAAAATATATTTATATAAAAAAAAAAAAATTGATGGCGAGACGCATAGATCGTTTATAAAAATTTGGCATTTAATCCCTTGAAAGAAGGAGGTTTGTCTTAAAAAAAAATTATTAATGAAAGTGCGGGAATTGCCTTTGCATTGTTACTGTTGTCCTAGATCACTTGCCTCCTCCTTTATCTTTTGTGCGTTCACTTCTGCTTCTTGTTCTTTAGTCTATCACTCTTGTTTCCTCTCCTAACGAGTTTTTTCTCTCTAGTATTTCCTACCCTTTTTTTTTCTCTCTTTTTTTTTTTTTGGACTTTTTACTACTTTTTTTATAAGTGAGTTCAAATTTTGTTATTAGAGAATAATATAAATCATATATTGAAATCTCACCTAACAGCTTAAATTATTGGATTGAACTGGTTCTTTGACATGGTATCAGAGTCTTAATGACCAAGCGGTCACGAGTTCGAATCTTACTATTTCTATTTATTTGATAAAAAATTAAGCACAATGTAATATGGGTCTATGTAAGTTTCAAATCTAAAAGCTTTCACTTGAGAGAGTATGTTAGAAAATAATATAAATCATATCTTGATAACTTACTGAATAGCTTAAATTATTGGATTGAACTGATTCTTTAATATTGAAAAGGAAATAAATCACCATCTTTATGAGGATTGATTCCTAGAAATTAAGTGTTGGACACCAATATCACGTTGCTTGATCTATGGAGAGAGGATTAAAATTTGAAAATTGAATCCTGCACCATAATGGAAATTAAGGATGGGTTAGCTGGCTGAGGAAGTATGTTTAACAAGGAATCTATAGTAGATCTTAATTAGGAGTTGAGCCTTATTTTCCTGTGCCAGCCAACATGTTAGAAGACATGTTTCTTTCATTTATGCGCCACCAAGAGATTCAATTAATACCAAAATTAAGCCCTAAAGTTGCATGAGATATTATCGTTTCTGCCTTCCTTTTTCTGCCCAAAAATTTGTAAGCATCATGAATAAAACGGCGTCGTTGCTTTCCATATTCATTAGCCTATTCTTCCATAATTTAAGCAAAACACATCGTTTCACTTAAAGTAAAACGGCGTCGTTTTTGCTTCCCCATCAAAATTAAGTTTCTTTCTCTGATTTAATTGCACCAACTTCAAATTAGTCCTTGCTTTCCCGCTCTTTTTGTTGTTTAGTCCATGGACTTCTGGTTTTCTTATTTTGGTCAATTTTTAACCTTTTTTCCTTTAATTCCTTTCAATTTCACCCTTATCAAATTACAGCATGATGCCCTCTAATTTTTATATTGCTCCCATATCAATCCTTGTGCTCACATCTAAGCCAATTTGATGCTTAATTTAAATTGTTTTTCACTTAAGCTCTTAATTGATTCTCTAACTTGGCTATTTATTTCAAATTCATCTTTCAACTTTAATTTTCTTCAATTTCAGCCAAATTAAACCATTTTAAGCCCTTTTTCTTCAATTTATTCTCCAATTCAAACCTTAATTATGGCCCAAAAATTCTCAAACCTCATTTTTGCCTATAATGCTCAAATATCAATTCAATTTCAACCGTAACAATTTTATTTATTTTTAATTTTTTGTATTTTTTATGATTTTCAAGATTTTTTTACACATAAAAATAACAAAATAACACAATGATTAAAATTAACTAAAATTACTGAAAAAATATTTTTTTTTGGATTTTCTTCTAATTTTTTAAGTATGTACAAAAATAAAGGTAAAAAATGAGTTACTAAATATATAATGTGATATACTTCATGAATGCTATAAATAATGATTCGAAAATAAATTGCATAACATGATCAGAATATCTGGTACTAATGACTTTCGCAACAATCTTACACACAAGCCTAATGGCTGATGGAACCTAAAGATAAAAGAAGTAAACAAATCCTAAAGAAACTAGCAAACTATTCAAATATTCCATTACAATCTGATGTGATTGTTGTTTTTTACATGATCAATCAATCATTTGATGTTTCTAAGACCCACAAATCACCACTTATCACATATATTTATTTCTAAATAATTTTCTGCTCAAGATTACAGTTTTCTGGGTTGAGTCCAAATCAATCAACCTAAGTTTTTAGAGAATGCATGGTAGTGTGGCAGAAATTGTGTTTTATCCTAACCACCAAAATTAACCTTTGGTTGCCAATTAAAACACGGTTTTAGAGTGTGAGTCTCATTAAGCTAAGGTTTAACCACAGTTTCAAGTGAAGCATCTTGCTCCTACTTTTCCTGAGGTTAGACCTCAATTTATTCTCTCCCCACCGACAACTTTTGTGAAAAAAGAGAGTGAAAGAACCACTGTGAAAAGGACATACCAAAATACCACCATCTTCTTCTAAGAACCCCCATTTTCTTCCATCAGAGTTGTCTGCCACTTCTCTTCTTCTCTAATGTGTAGATCAAAATCTTGAGGTCAAACCTTAGTTTATTCTCTCCTCACTAATAACTTTTGCAAATAAAAAAGAGAGAAAACGAGAAAGAATCGTTGTTTTAAAAAAAACCAAAATACCCTCATCTTTTTCCAAGAACCCTCATCTTTTTCTCTAATGTGTAGACAAACTCATGAATTCCATTATCACTTTGTATCAACAAATCTTGGTAAGTAAACATTATGAAGTAATTTTGCCCTTTTTGTTTATTTCAGATGTTTTGTTCTTATTTCTCATGCCAAATTCACCACCTTTTTCTTTACTATCTCTTCACAATAAAAATCAAAGATTTGTCACCTATTTGCTTTCTGTTCTCTGCTGACCAATGCTGTGGCCATGCTTGGAGAGCAAGAACAGTTCCAAAGAGGCAAATCTCTACTCACTTCATT
>Ga0325405_1004753_pt1 | contig 13811 bp, 2 predicted proteins | sample PopdelMetagenome_21_FD_205663 | JGI IMG/M metagenome (GOLD analysis project Ga0325405, IMG submission 205663) | Populus deltoides microbial communities from Bellville, Georgia, United States - Xylem-Control-R2 | ecosystem: Host-associated > Plants > Phyllosphere > Stem > Wood/Secondary xylem... | reverse complement strand
AAATATTGGTACTTGCACGTGCTAAAATGATCGGTAGTACTGTTCATCAGTTGACATCACTTCTATGTAAGCGATCATGGGTTTCATGTTTTGTCTTTTGCTTAATCAAGCTGTCGTTTTATTCGCTTTACTGATTTCCATGTTCATGTTTTGTCTTTTCTTTATCAAAATCATTAGCTATTTCCTGATAGTAATAATAATAAAAAAAAAAAAAAAAAAAAGTAATAGGGTGGTTTCAGAAGGTGTATTAGTTAACTTGAAAATTTATTAAAATAATTTTTTAATATTTTTAAAATATTATTTTTAACATTGACTTAAAACAATTAATTTAATAAAAAAAAAAAACACTGGTTAAAAGACGATTCTAAAAGGCACAACATCAATCACATAGTCGTCAATCATATATATATATATATATATATATATATATGAACGTAGATTATGATCTTCCTAAGATTCTCTTTTCTTTTCTCTATCTTAATTAAAGTTTGGTTGCAATATAAATTCTCTATTTATCTTTTGCCTTGAATATATTAAAGGATTGATCAAGGACACCCAGGAGATTAACATTTCTTTAATAGATTCATCAAGACAAAGAAAAAGAATATTAACCACAGATTTCTTTTTATATTTTTTTTGGAGAAATTAATACCATAGATTTTTTTAATCAAAAGAATATGGATTGTGCTGTATATGTACATTTGTGTATATGTGAGTAGAATAACTTGCAGTATATGGTGAGACACCAAATTAATTAGCAAATATTCAACTTAGCAGTGAATATTATATATGTAAATTTGTTTATATGTATCAGATTAAATTCAAATGGTGAGACACCAAATTAATTAGCAAATATTCAGCTTTGCAGTATATTGTAGCCATTTAGAAGTTATTTGGTTCAAATAACAATTCAGAACAAAGACCCTTTTTTATTTTATTTTTTAACAAATGAAATGCCCATGCAGTACTGATCACTTTGTGTTGGACCGTTGATCTTTGCTCCGAGCTAGGTTGAGCACAGCGTAGTTCGGCAACTTGTCTCTGTTCATGAAATAACCGATAGTAGAGGAGAATAAATCTCGTATCCAAACTCTCTTGTAATTGTCTCACTTCTCTCTGTATCCATCATTTTTACCAGCCTACATAAGTTGCCCATGGCACCAGCTGCTGCTGCTGCTGCTATGAAGGCAGCGACCTCTATTTTTCTCACTTGTGTTTGGCTCTTTCGCTGCTTATGCTGCTGCTAACCAACAAAGGTACTTGATCTGTTTCCATTTCAACATTGATGGCTGCCCTTCCCATTCATAAAGTTTGGCTTTAATTTGTTTTCGCTCTCAACACTCTCTCGTACTACCAGATTTAACGAGCATCCATGGGTCAAACATAATATGGGCGATCCGCAAGTTTTTTTTGTCATGGATTTTGAAAGTTTATATACCCGATTTCTATTGGATCTACTGAACAATTTTACCTTTAATTACAAATCTAGATTGATATCCAAATAAATCAAAGCATCATTTTTATATTTTTATTTTAAGCGGCTATTATCTATATCCTAGAAAGAAAAAATGAACTCATCAAATAAAAAGTTAAACCTATCAAGTCAACTAGCCAGACATGTGAATAGATCCAAGGATTTTATAATGTTTAATAACATAACGTTTCTCTAAAACAATTTATTTTAACTATATGAGAAAAAATAGATGATAAAAAAGTCAAGTTCAATTTAAAAAAAAAAACCACCAAATTTGTGAACGCAACCTAGCTTACCCTGGCAAATCTGCAAACCATGCTAACCTTATAAAATGGTGAAATAAAGAAACAAATTATGAAGTCAAATCCTCAACTATTCCAATATTAAAAGAAGAAATCGACAAAAAAATTTTGAAAAAGAAAATCATCACAAAAATTCAAAAAGAAAAAGAAAAAGAAAGCAAAACAATATAGATTACCATTGTCATTCACAGTGCAATGTGTGTGGGTGAACAATAATTTTCTAACACTCTTTAATTTTTATTACTTTATAAAGTTTAATAATATGAATTTTCTTTAAAACTATTTTTTTAACTATATGAGAAAAAAATAGACTCTAAAAAAAATCAAGTTCAATTAAAAAAAACAACGCACCAAACTTGTAAATTGAAGCAACTTGAGTTACCTTGACGAAATCGTAAACCACGCTAACCTTATATAAAGACAAAATAAAAAGAAGTAAATTACGAAGCTAAATTCTCATCAATCTCAATTTTAAAACACAAAATAGACAAAAACATATTTGATAAAAAAAATCATAATAAAAATTCAAAAAACAAAAGCAAAATACTGTAGATTATTATTGTAATCCACAATGCAATGAGTATTAAGTAAACATTGGTTTCCTTGTATCATTTAATTTTTTTTACTTTATAAAGTTTAATAACATGAATTTTCTCTAAAACTATTTTTTTAACTATATGAAAAATAAAATATATTATAAAAAAATCAAGTTCAATTAAAAAAAAACCTCTCCAAACCCATAAATTAGACAATTAGAGCAACATAAGTTACCTCGACAAATTCACAAATTACATTAACCTTATAGAAAAATAAAAATAAAAATAAAAATGACAAAAAAGCAGAAAAATCATGTGTTCAAGCAGGAAATAAAAATACAAAGAAGAGACAATGCAGCAATCCAGGGAAATTTCCTCACATGTTTTAGCTTTTTTATTAATATTAATTAATGGTAAAAGGCAGAAAAGGATCCGTGTCTAATATTTTTTATTCTATAGTTTTCCTTATAATTAGACAAGTTGCCGAAGTCCTTACTCGGAGCAGCCTTTCTAGATGGAAGATCATGAAGATCCAAAGCTATAATTTTTAATTAGCTCACTAACGACAAAACAGAGGTCAAAGTTTGTAATCAATTAATATTTGAACGGAGAAGGCCGCAATCCGTGGATGGTCGAATATGGACATCCAGCCTGATGGACATGGACATGGACATGGACATGGTGGATCTAATGCTAGTAGGACTAAATTTGTTATCGCATGTGAGATTTTTTTTTTTTCTTCTCATATTTACAAGTAATGAAATGTGTCTACTGCAGTTAGTTTTTCGGAGTTCGGAATTAGAGGAGGGAGTTCATGCAAATATCTTGTTTTTTTTTTTTGAAAAAAATTCAATGCTGCTTGTAAAGAGAGAGAAAAAAAAGTACCTTCAATAAATATTTAGTTTTTACTAGCTTTACTCCTTGTGTTTCGATATTGAAATAAAGTTAAAAATAACATAAAAATTTGTCGCAATAAATATATAACAATGCTAATTATAACTAAATCAATACGGGATATTCAGCCAAATACGCAACCCACATTATATGACAGGAATGGCCTAATAAAAAATTAAAATAATTATAAAACTTTTTTAAAAAAATATGTTAACTTTTTAAATTTGTGACCCAGGTTATTAAATTTAAAACACTTAATCTAAAAAAATTATAAAGTTTAATTTTTAATAAATTAAATATTAAAGTATGAAATTATAGAAAAAAAATTCAATCATACAAAATGATTTAAAAAATAATAATTCAAAGAATGAGGATCAAAACGACTATTACTACTATTATTAATAAGTAATATAATCACAACCACCATCATCACCACTATTACTACTAGCACTATTATTATTTCTATTATTATTAAAATTCCTACTATTATTATTACTATTTTTATTATTATTGTTACTACCATTATTGTTGTTGTTGTTACTACCATTACAACCGCTAATGCATCATCATCATCATTATTATTATTATCATTATTATTTTTATTTTTATCACCATTACTACTACTATTAACATTACTATTATCATCACTATTTTCATAACTAATATTACTATTACTATTACTATTATTGAAAAAATAAAAATTTTAAATTTGATTTAAAGGATAGAATTAAAAAACATAAAAACTTTGACAAAAAAACAAATAAAAAATTAAAAAATTAAAAAAAGAAAAACCGAATTGAAACATATTGTGTATACAAATTAGAAATCAAGAGTTAAGTAGAAAACAAAAAAAGTTTTCACAAAAAGAAAAATGACTAAATTACTAAAATGAAAAATAAATTGATTGAATTTGAAATAAATTTGTCACTATCTTTCTAGCACTAGTTTAATTCTAAACCCGAATTAGATAAGAAATTGGGTTGAGAGATTTTAAAATTGACTTGTTGGGTTAAATTTAATAATAATATCAAATAGTTTCTTGTGACTTAGGCTTATTTTTTACATATACTTTTAAATCCGCCCCCACAAAATAGCATGTGCATGTAGACGGGTTATCTACTAAAAAAAGAAAATCATAAATTGATTCTTTCTATTATGATAGAAAATTAAAATCATAAATTAGTTTGCTTTAAAACATATAAGTAAAAGCAGGAGATAAAACAGGTATTCAATCGACATCCATATTCGTTGTCTCCTAAAAATAAGGACAAATCATAAATTGATATTTTTTTTGCTTTTTTTATTTTAATATCAAGAATAAGTTCTACTTATAATTTTATAATTCTTAATATTAAAAATAAAAAAATATTTTTTTTGTGTTTTTAAAATTTAGATCAAGTCCGCACTGCTTTAATAAACTTGTTATTAAATCCACGATACATACAAATATAAAAAAAATTATTTTTCTGAATTTTTTGATAATTTTAAGAGATGCTAAATCATGCAAAATATTTTTTTCATTTCTTTTTTGTATTATTAAAAGCATTAACATGAATTTTTTAATTTTTTGAGAAATTTGGTTATACACAATTTAAAATACAAATCTATTTTTATACAAAGTAAAAAAAATTATTTAAAAACTAATTTATTTAATAACAAAAAAAACTAATTTAAATATAAGTTCGCAATCCTATTAATTATTAATTAACAGAACTTTAAAACGTGTGAGTTTTTTACTGTATATGAATACACCGTAGACTAAGAGACAATTCACCATAGACTTATTGTATATGCATGCATTATGGGCCAAGAGACAATTAATTGTGGACTTGCACAATTGCTTTGCTATGTATTAAAACTTGTATAGTTGCTTAACTGCCACAGTTGCTTTGCTATATCTTAACACGTGTGGGGACTTTCTATTGTACATGTATTGTGGACCAAGATACAATGAATTATGAACAACACTGTAGCATCTTAGGGGGTGTACCTTGCATGTGTTTGTAGTTAAGAATTACGGTTGGGGTGGTTCATTTGATGTTTTCCATTAAGATGAGAGTAATTCATAGGAAGAGGTGACTTAATTAGATCAGGTTGTCGACATCTAGTGCTTTGGCTGTCAAGTCAGGGCGTTGGGGTCAGCCATACATCCTAGCCGCAGCCCTAGGCAACAGACACCTGACGCAATGGTTGGCCAAGGCTTCAGCATGTAAACACCTGGCATGGGTTGTAACCAGCCTTGGGTGATATGGGCGGACTCGTGCGCTTGGTTGCAGCACCAGGGCGCTTGATGCTTGATTATTTGTTATAATAATATTTATAACATGAAAAAAATTAATATAAAAAAATATAAAAAGAAAAGGAAAAAAAAAGTATAAAAAATTATAAAAAGTATTCATATCAAACATAAGAGAAAAGAAAAAAAAATAATATTATTATTTTGTTTTTACATGAATGAATATTTGGATGTGAGTATATAAAAAATAGATTTTGAAACATAAAAAAACATATTATTATTTGTAAATAATTTGATATATACTGTGATAAATATTATTATTAATATTGTATCACCTTTGATCAAGCAAGTTTCATATTATTATTAATGTGATAAATATGATTATTTATATTCTAATTATTATTATTATGTTAATTAAATGTATTAATATTAAGAATAGATGAAAATTGAAAAAAAAACAAATATAATAACAATTATTATTATTATTGCTAAAAAAAATATTTTTTTAAAAAAATCTTAGTGGAGCCCTAAGCTATTGGCTGAATGCACATCTCCTAAGGTTGCAGACATCTACTGTGGCTAGGACCCAATATCTTTGAATTCTTTTATAACCAGGATAAAATATCAACTTTTTTATTTTATTTAGGAGTTTTTTAAAAAAATTATTTTTTATTATTTAACCCACTAACAAAAACGTGGGTAACATAGTTAGTATATTATAAAATGTAGATTCTTTCCATTGCGGTAAAAATAAATACCGGTACCGGAGATGAGGCCACCTGAAGGAACTAGAATCAATTCAAAAAAAACATAAGCGTGCGTCAGCAAGAGAGACAACTGAGTGTCAAAAGTTCTTATTTTAGTAACGGAACTATCTTTCACCGGCAAAACAAATTAGACTGTCAATTTCAGATTGAAATTCAAGTGTAGAAACCATGAAAATGGTGCAGTCAGGCTGTTTCATAGAACCATAATTATCTTATAAAATAATTTACACATTCAAATTAGCTTTAAAAAGTTAGCTTGGGTGGTGGCGAGTAACTTATCTCCAGGTTATCATCAACGGTCCAAATCTTACAAAAGCACTAAAATATGTTTTTTTTTTCATTAAATGCAATGATACATACATAGATCAATTGTCTATACCTAACTTATATAAAACTTGGTCTCAATTTGCAAAAAACTGACCTGCAAATATACCTTTTCCTATATTCAAAGTTGATTTTGCAATTCATGTCAGTTTGGCTAATTGAAGAATAATTATAGAAACTAAAAACTGATCGTATCTTTGGAATTTTTAAAAAATAACGCAGTAAATTGAAAGTTTTGCCCAATAATACTATTTAAAAAAGATCTTAGAAAATAACATACTTTCATTTTGTCACGTTTCTGAAACGCGACATTTACTATTTCTCGCTATTCCTAAATGAGACAAGAAAGTTGTCGCGCTTCATAATAGCAATATTTAAACATGTCGAGCTTTAGAAGTGCGACAACTACCAACCAGTCGGACGGTTGGATATAGTTGTATAACCGATAGATCTTTTCACACAAAAACTATAATTTTATGAATTTTTTTTCAAATATGTTTTATTTTACAAGTAAAAATATATATCTTTATCCAATTTATAAACTTAGAAACAAACTCCAATTAAAATTTTAAAAAGTTATTATTCACATAGTAGTTCTTACGAGTGATTCTTAATAGTGAGGTATGGGTCTACCATAATTAGATAAGGATCTACCACAAATAGATTACGTGGATGGCCTATCAAATATGTTTATGGAGAAGTCTAGGCACGTAAGGAGGTCTGGTCAACCAGACCAAAATGATAATTCAAAAGAATTATAACTTTTGATTTCATCACTCTTAAATTTTTACAGGAGTTTCCAGATGTTGTTTTTCTTAAAGTCACTACTTCAATTGTCGGATCTTTAGATTCAAAAAATCTTGCTCCTAGGCCTGGTTTTGACAATTTTACGATTTTCTTATGAATTGGCCAACCAGTTATGATTGAATTTAAATAAATGTTGTGGTTATGAATAATGACATTAATTAAAATTATATCGCGATTCTCAACTGCGACAGATAATAGATGTCACGATTCCAACCGTGATATCCAAAATATATTATTTCATCCAAACTTTTTGTTTCTATATTATTTTACTATTTATTTGTATTTTACATGTTAATTACGCAATTTATCCCATGGAAAGATGGCGGGAGAATTATTTTAAAATGCTGTATTGTTATCGAAAATACTTTGAGACCTCTAAAAAAATCCTATTGTTAAAAAATAAAAATAAAAATAAAATAAAATAAAAACACCATTTGTCTTCATTTACTTTAATTTATTTCTAAAGATAGGTCACTCTGAAAAGCATATCAAAATGGTTAATTAAAATAAAAGTGGACGTTGATAGAAAGTTCAACTATGGAATCACACGTGTCATGTGATTACCCTATAAAACAAACAAATGTCGGCACTGCGTGTCTTGAAGATTTTCACAGCTTGATGGGAACATGTAGAAAAAACACTGGAAATAAAATGTGAAATAATAATTAAATAAAAGTCTTTCCATCTTTATTCATCGCTTCTCGACCGGCACAATGCCATTTATCAAACAAATGATTAATTAATGTTCCAAGATGAGCCAAGTTTTCATATATTAATAATTATTTTTTAAAATATTTTTTTATAATCAAAATAATATCTTTTATTTTTAAAAATTTATTTAAAATGATAAATAAACTTTTATATCCAAACTCGATCATGGATATTAAGACGAGGATTCTTAGAAGCATAGTCCATATCTTTAGTAATAATTTCATTTTATTTATTTAATTATTTTATAATATCTATGATTTGCTAAATGTAAAATAAGTATCCATAGTACAGCTAGCCGTAGGTGCGTACAAAATGAACTTCTTTAATTCTTCGTATCAAAGATATGGTAATTGGGATATTTCAAATCTACTGTTCATTGTCAAAAGGTTGAATTAGTAATTATCTGATTTTTTTTATTATATCCCTAAATACAAATCCAACTACTCTCTCCCTCATCTGTATTACATAATTTATTCAAATTAAAAATAAAATAAAAGATAAGAGTAAAAATAATAATTCAATAATGATACTGTTAGAGAATAATATAAATCATATCCTGCAAGTTCACCTAACAATTTAAATTTTTGAATTAAGATAGTTTTTTGACATGGTATCAGAGCCTTAATAACCAAGTTGTCACAAGTTCGAATCTCACAATTCCTATTTATTTGATAAAAATTAAGCACAAGGTAAAATGAGTTTGTGCAACTTTCAAGCTCAAATGGCTTTCACTTAAAGGAGTATGTTAGAGAATAATATAAATCATATCCTAAGACCTCACCTAACATTTTAAATTTTTGAATTGAAATGGTTCTTTAACAGATATCATATCGCTACATTCACGCTACGTGACAAATTATATTTTATAAAAAATAAATTATAATATGCCCTCACAATTTATTATTTCTTGGTGGAGTGAATGTTCCATTTTGTACATTGTGAAAAATAAATAAATGTATATAAATGTGTAAAATTAGAAAAACCAAAATGCATGCAATTGATGGTATATAAAGCATTCACCACTAGCCTAATTTTATCAGTTAAATGTATTTAGTTTTAAAACAAAGTAAGAGGTAACATTAGAAATTAAGTAATACAAGAACAATTGCATGGCTTGCATTATACTCTTATACTTTCTTAATATGTTGAAAAGGAAAATGAGACTGAAAATTGATAAGTAATTATAAGTATGAATTGATATATGTAATATAGGTTTTTACTATATTATTTTATAATGTCCATGGTATGGTATGGTATGTATCTACGAATACCTAATTTTACATGTAAATTAAATCATAGAGATAACCTCTTTATGAGCCGATATATATACAGCTACTGGGTTTAGGCAAATGGATATTAAGTTATAAGAAACTTGGTTTACAAATAATTTATACTCTTTGTCTCAAATAATTTCTCTAAAGCAAGTTCCGTACATTTCAATCATGACTCGTCTACCATTTAGGTTAAGTGATGAACATTGTTAATTAATCCGCTTATCCTCTTATATACTGTCTCCAATATATATTTTTTAAAAAATAAAAACTCAAAAAAACTTCTAGATATCAATTAAATCAATATTTTGTTTTTAATGGTAGTTTAAATATCTTATTGTGTTGTCTAATAATGTTTTTAAAATAGTAAAATCATCACTCGTACACTCATACTATTTCACTAATCTCCTTTAGTGTTTTTAATGTGTATGAGAAAAAATAGAAATTCATTTGTCCTTTTATTACGTGTAATTTCGCATTCAATTTTCTACCTAAGCAGGCAAGGAAGAGCATAAAATACATCATATAATTAATCATGCCGTGTATATTGAAAACCATTAAGTATGTTAGAACATTGTCAATACGATCGCGTGGCCTAATGGATAAGGCGCTCGCCTCCGGAGCGGGAGATTGTGGGTTCGAGTCCCATCGCGATCGTTTTTGTTATTTTGTCTTATTTGTGATTTTACCAATGAATTTGGAAAAACAAAATCTCTTCACAATCAGCCCTTAGTTTTCGCCCATCCGTAGGTACAAATACCAACCTCCACAGGAATATTTTCAAACCTCGGCACATATATCAAATTATTTATTTTTGCTTTGCTTTCTACATTAAAATTTTTTGCCCCCTGACCAATACAGATTTATTTCATTTGAATGGAGTTTAAGTTATTGTTTTTATTATAAAAAAAAAATTCATTGTTGTATAAGTAAATTAAAGAATTTGAAAACCTTCACCCAAATCAAATATATTAATATTTATGTACATGATCTTTGATTATAATCAATTATTTTTTAACATTTATTAATATATAATTTTTAATTTATTTTATTAAATACAAACATTAAACTTTTCGATTCATAATAAAAATGTTTTTTTATGATAAAGACAACCCTGCATTGTTTTTGTGTTGAAATTGTATTTTGCTCCAATGAAAGAAAATACATAGCCACTAGTTCACTATAAACTAAAAGAAAAGAAGGTTTTATTATACCCTTTTTTATATAGCATTATTCACTAAAATAGTGTTTTGTATTGCTTTTTTATTTTTTTTGATTTTTTTAATCAATTTTTTTGTTTAATTTTATTTTTTAATATTATATATTTTTTTATTTAGTTATCATACTTACATTATATGAATCTTATATTTGACAGGTTAACCTAATTGACTCAATTTTTTTTCAATTAGTTTTTTCTAATTTTATCCTTTAATATTAATTTGATTGAGAATTAAACTTCATAATTTATTTTGTTTACTTTTCATTAGGTTATCTTGGTCTTATGACCCGAAAATAGTGCAACTCAGGTTAACCCAAATTGTCTCAGGTTATTTTTTTGTGTCTTTTATTTAATTAATTTTTTTTTAATTTTATCATTCAACATTCGATCGATTGAGAATTGAGCTTCATAATCTGTTTTGATTTGCTTTTTATAAGATTATCTTGGTCTCACGATCAAGGTTGCGAGTTTTGGTATTTTAACCTTGGTTAAATCAGATTGTCTTTTTTATTTTCTTTCTAAGAGGTTATATCTGTCTCATGACTCGGGTCACAAGTCCTTCAACATTGGACTTGCTTTTTATTGGGTTGTTTATATCTCATGACTTGAGTCGCAGGTTTGACGAGGTAACCTAATTGAATCAATTTTCTCTTTTTTTTAATTGACTTTTTTTTTTCAATTTCATCAACTAATATTTTGTTTGATTATGAATTAAGTTTCATGATTTGTTTCAATTTGTTTTTCATTAGATTATCTTGGTCTCATAACTAGGGAATAATGCTTAATGGTTAACTTAAGTTGAATTGGTTTATTTTTTATGTTATTTTTTTAATTAAAATTTGTATAAATTTCATCATTCAACATTAAGTCCGACAGGGATGATTGAAAATAAAGCTTTATAATTTGTTTTGACCTTTTTCTATAAGGTTGTCTCATTTTCAAGACTAAAGTTGTGGATTTGACTGGTTAACTACCGTTAAATTATGTCATTATTTTTTAATTTTTTTCTATAAGGTCATCTTGGTTTGATGACCTGGGTCATAGTTTGGTGGATTGACTCATGTTGTTTTTTAATTGATTTTTTTTAATCTCATCATTCAATATAGAATTAGTTGAAGATTGGAATTCGTAATTTGTTTCAATTTGCTTTTTATGGGGTTATCTCGATCTTATAACCCGGGTTGCAAGTTTGACATGCTAATTCAGGTCATTTTTGAATTAATTTTTTTTCAATTTCATCTTTCAATATTTGAATGATTGTAAATTAGGCTTTATAATTTTTTTTGATTTGCTTTTTATAGGGTTATTGTAGTCTCATAAATCGGGTCATGAATTTGACACGTTAACCTGGATTTTTCCAGGTCAATCCAATATGTTGTTATTTTAATATTAAGAAAAAAATATCATTTTAATTTTTTTTAGTTAAATATTATTTTCACGGGTTATATGAGTTGTTTTTAGACCAATAAAGTTAACTAAGTTATGTCGGAGAAACCATCACAAGATTTATTTTTTTTTTCTACTAGGTAAAAAGAATTAATAACATTTAATAAAATATTTAATAACATTTAAATATTTTTTTAATTATATTAAAAAAATATTTAACTTAACCCGCGGCATTCACTGATCTAGTGAATGCTATTATTACTTTGGATCGAGAGTCAAGATTTTTATATCCACACCTGTTGCTAAGGTCTCTGGCAACGCGTAGCTTCGTGTATATATACACTTCTTCTTCGGGCTTTTTATTTTCTCCTTGAAATACTTAGAAGTAATGGTATACAAATTACAAAGTATTTGTATTTTATAATTTGTTTATTTAAATACATGCATGACTTAATTGTTTTTCTATTTGAATACTTGTATTTATGAAATTTAGAGTGTGTTTGGTATTGAAGTTGCTGTTGTGGTTGTGGTTTTAAAAAAGTTGTTTTAAAAAAAGTACTTTTAGTTGAGGTTACTTTGAAAAAATAGGTGTTTGGTTAAAACTATGGTTGAAATTGAGGTTAAACAAAAAATAGTTTAATGTGTTTGGTTAAAAAAATGTTTTTCAAATTGAGGTTATAAAATATATATATATATGAATGATTTTTAATTTAAATATTGTAGATTTACTACTGTTATCACATTATGAAATAAATAATATTGATATCAAATATTTTTATTATTCCATTAAACTATGTGCAATGTCATCACATACGAAATAAATCTATCAAATAAGGACTATATTTTCCATGGTTTCTTAAGCGCGCAACAACAAAAACTGAAGTTTTTGTTATGTCATCAAGCGATCTCCTTCTAATTTTTTGAATAAAACACAATTAAAATAAAAATAAAAACTGATTTTTTTTAACTGGGTCGGACCCGGCAAGAACATAATTGGAATTGCGATCAAATTCCATAAATGTTACGTCATCATGCGATATCCTTCTAATTTATGTAGTGTTATTAAATAATATTAAATACTATTTTTTTGAGTAAAAGTCAATTTTTTAAAAAAAAATTTACAATTTCATTACACACAAAATTCATTTGACAAGAACTAAAGTTTTCTAAAAAAATTTGAACGTGCAATAAAATTAGGTAAAATATTATCATTTATAAAAATTGAGATTACAGTACAAGTAAATTTAATTCACCTTAAGCTAATTTAAAAAAAAATTCAAAAATATTGTTTACGTTCACGTGAATAGTATGAGTGAAATCATTTAACTATACTGGTTTTTCAAAAAAAAAAAACAGTGAAACTTTTCATGTGAACAGTGCTAGTGAACTAATTCACTCGCACTGGTTTCTTTAAAATGAAAAAAAAACAGTGAAACTTTTCATGCGAACAGTGCGAGTGAATTAATTCACTCACACTGGTTTTTCAAATTTTTTTTTTTTAAAAAACTAAACTATGCACTTTAGTGAACAGCTACAGTGGAGCCATGCTCCACTGTAGCTGTTTTTCCCAGACGAGAAGCAGCAAAATGCTGCTTCTCCTAAACCAGTGGTGTCATGTGGGTCCTACCCACTGAAAGTGCTTTCATTTTAATTACCAAACGTTTATTAACGTGGTTGCGGGTGAACCTCACCCGCAACCACGTTACCAAACAGCATCTTAATCGATCATGTACCTCCGTTTGTTTTGTTATACGAACGTTGATATGATAATTAACTTTCTATCAAGTAAATTTGGGTTGAAATTAATTTAATATATTTTATTTTTTTTAGAATAATGGCACATGAAATACTTGTAATTTATTATTTTTTCTATTTATATACCTA
>Ga0325405_1004752_pt1 | contig 13811 bp, 8 predicted proteins | sample PopdelMetagenome_21_FD_205663 | JGI IMG/M metagenome (GOLD analysis project Ga0325405, IMG submission 205663) | Populus deltoides microbial communities from Bellville, Georgia, United States - Xylem-Control-R2 | ecosystem: Host-associated > Plants > Phyllosphere > Stem > Wood/Secondary xylem... | reverse complement strand
TGTAAGGCTTGTTCTGATGATTAGAGAATGGCTTAGAAGGTACTGCTAGTACAGAAGGATTCGAAGCAGAAAGAATTCCCTTTTCAGAATAAGACTGAAGACGTATTTCTTCAGCCAATAACTCACTAACAACAGAGTCAACAGAAGGCAGTGGAGAACGATGCAGAATTGAACCTTTAAGTCCTTCAAAATCATTGCGAAGTGCTATTAAAAATTGTACTAATCGTTACTGCTCTCTACGTTCAATATAAGCACCACATGCTTTTAATTCTACCGATTCTGTAAGAGCCAATTGATCCCAAAGATCTGTCATGGCAGAATAGAACTCCTGAATACTCATATTCTTCTGGTGAAGAGCTCGTATGTCATTCTCTAACTGATACTGTTTTGCAAAATTTGATTGCGTGAATAACCTTTGCAGATGATCCCAAACCTCCTTTGTTGTCTCATACTTTGCCAACTGTGTACCTATAGAATGCTCAACAGAATTGTTGATCCAAGTAATGATCTTTGCATTGTTTGCTTCCCATGTATCTATCGAAGCAGTATCTCCTTCTTCAGTATTCTTAGGTACCACATAAGTTCCACTAACATATCCCCACATCTTCTTACCCTTAAGAAAATTTCTCATTACATAGCTCCAATACGAATAGTTCTTCCCATCCAACCTCACACTCACAGACTGAAGCGAATCATCTCTTTCAGTAGCCATAATCAACAATCACAGAGAACTAGAATGCAAAAGCAGCGGAAAACAAAATACCAAATTGCAGAAACTGAACAGAGATTGCAGAAACGAAACAAATATCTTCTCAAACTTATACGATTACTCCAAAACACAAAACAAATTTGCAGAAACTGAACGGAAATACCAAATTGCAAAAGCTGAAGGGAAGACGAAATACCAAAATAATTGCAGAAACTGATGAAATACCAAATTTTGCAGAAGTGGAAGACAAAATCTCACTCCAAAAAATTTTTGAAGTTGTGTTCGGGATTAAGCCTCGTTCCATAAAACCAGCTCTGATACCATATTAAAATAATTGAGATCAAATACAAAAAGGAGGCTATAATTCTGAATAATCTGTTTATTATGAATGCATTGAGTTAACCTAAATACAAATAAAGTATATATAGGTCAAACTGAAAGTACTATTTTACCCTTAATAAATAAGACTACATAATTTTTCCTTTTAAAAACCAAGTCTCATAAAAAACAACATAAAGATAGATATAACAACTTATAACAGTTAAGAGGTGTGGTTGAAATACATCCAACTATAGGTTTTATGATCTTAAAATTTAAATAGACAAATCATTATTTGACTACGCAAAGGAGAAGGAAATGGGTTTGAATAAGCATTAAGAAGGCAATAGACCTTTCAACACCTTGTTTTGAAGCACTTTTTGGCCTTTCAGCTAACCTTATCTCTACAGCAGCTAACCTTATCGCCACAGCTGCTGTGGAGAACAATGCTCAAGGCATATGAGAGAACTCTGAGAATTGGGGGAAAGAAAAACTAAATCTCTAGACTGTGATTTTTTTGGCTTTAAGTCAATGGCGATGGATCCTAAAGTATGTGTTTCTCTCTATCGAGCCATCTGCTTTATGCTTGATCTTGGTAAATCCACTTGCAGCCAATGGCTTGTTTCCCTGCAGGGAAAGCAATCGAGTCCATGTCCATAAAAGGTAGCGGTGCAAGGCCGTTCGTCAAAATTCCATTCCAAGGATCATCTGGAAGTCGTCCATTGGAATGGCCATAAACGTAGCCTTTCCAGCCCCTGTTCCATAATTTGGGGTTGGTGCATGTGTATCATATACATTTCTCAACAAAAATATAATTTTTTATGAAATAAAACACATAATATATAATCTCCATTAAAATATTTACAAATTACTTAGTATAAAACAATCCACTGGGTATTAATCTAATAGATTATATCAATTTTTTTTTAATTTTTTATTAACTATAATTGAAATCACAATATTTAAATAATTTTCAAATAGAAGGACATTTTGACACTGAGGGTCTGTTTGAGAGTGTGTGAGGTAGAGATTGTCTTTTAAAGTAATTTTTTTTTGGAAATGCGTCAAAATAATATATATTTTTTATTTTTAAAATTTATTTTTGACATCATCACATCAAAATGATCCAAAGAAACTATAAGATATTTAATTTGAAGAAAAAAAATAAAAATTTGATGAAAAGTTGGTTCAACCGTAGCCCCAAAAGGACCTAAATAATAATATTTGGAATATAAAGATTGTTTTAAAATTATTTTCTTAATCATGGATGGAGATAGTGAGATTGTGTGCGAGGCTCTACAAAACAACTTGATCGGTCCAAAAACAACCTGGTTGACCAGTAAAAAATATACGAGGATGAAATTGAAAAAAAAACTAATAGAAAAAAAATATTCTAACCCAACTTCTTGCCTATCCCAAGTTTAAAATTGAACTATATAGAAGTTTTCTGACATGATTTTGTCAACTTAGTCAGTACAAAAACAATCTAAATGATCGATAAAAAAAAATATGAGGATGAAACTGAGATAAAAAAATAAAATTGAAAAAAAAAATTGATCTTGTCTAGTCTAAATTTAAAATTAAATTATATAAAAAATTGTCGGAACATAACTCCAGACTTGTGTGACTTCAAATTCGAAGTGTAAGGGTTGACACATGTTCAAAATCAAAGAAGTAGAGCTGATTTAACCAATTTCCAAAACTTAAGTGATTACATGTTAAATTTACCCAATGCTCCTACCATGAAAACGGGTTTGTACAGTCAATATAAGTAAAAGAAAATTCATAATAAGATGAAAGTTTAAGATACAATTTTTTTTTTTATCCAAACTCTTCGTAAATGTCATTAACTTCAACCTATTGAATTAACTTTAAAATCTCCACTTGATTCTCTGCATAACCAGAACTTCAAATTAATCATGTGAGAGTTATTTTAATATAACTAAGTAGATTTAATAGAACTAAAAACAATCTAAATAGCTCATAAAAACACGGGTCGGCTTTAAAAAAAATCAATATGATATATTGTTTTATTTTTATTTTTTTTCCCTTTGAAAAACTTGCAGTGACCATGTGAATAGAATAAACTAGCTGCGTGACCAGTGCTATGTCGCAGGTCAATTTAAAATCTAAGAGTGTTAGGTCTTTTTGCAAAACTATACTCAAGAGCCTTAGGTTTGACTACGATGCCTAACCCAAGAGTAATTTTTATAATATTAATAATAATATTAAACTTTCATGATCCAAGTTTAAGTGGGTCGACTACAACACCAGACCCAAGAGCCTTGGATGTGAGTCTGGTTGCAAAGCTGTGTCATAAAAATATGATAACAAAATAGATTTTTTTTGATATTACATAATGAAATTAAACAAAAAAATATATTAATTGAAAAGAAAAAAAATAAAGAAAAAAACAACAAAGCAAAGCACTATTCCAATGAATAGTGCTTTGCGAGGAGGGGTACAGTAAAATCCCTTCATGGTATCACAATAATCTAATGAAAACTAAACAAAATAAATCATAAAGTTTAATTCTTAATCAATTTGATATTAAAAGATGAAATTAGAAGAAAAAAACTACTTGAGAAAAAAAAAAGAGTTACCAGGTTAAACCGTTAAACTTGGGATCTATGTCATGAGAGTGTGATAACTAAATAGAAAAAAAAATTTAATATTAACAAACTGAATTAAAGAAAAAAAATATTAATTAAAAAAAATAAAAAAAGCAACAAAAAAAACCTATAACTAAAAGGTATCTGCCTTTCACTGTGGATTAGCACAGTGCAATCCAGAGTGAAAGATTGATTTTTTTTAGTTATAGTTACAAAATATGAAATTGGAAGAAAAAACCTAAAGAAGAAAAAGAAAAAAATGAATTAATTGGGTTAACCCGTCAAATCAGGTTAACCCATCAAACTTGAGATTTGTGTCATGAGAGTGTGATAACTAAATAGAAAAAAATTTAATATTAAGGAACTAAAGTAAACAAAAAAATATTAAATAAAAAGAAAAAAACCTGTAGGAAGAAAAAAACTAACGAAGAAAAAGAAAAAAAATCTAAATTAACTGGGTTAACCCGTCAAACCTGAGATCCGTTTCATGAAAGTCTGATAACTAAATAGAAGGAAATTTAATATTAACAAACTAAATTAAACAAAAAAATATTAATTAAAAAGGAAAAAACAAAGAAAAAAAACTTATAGGAAGAAAAAAAAATGAAGAAAATTTAAATTAATTGGGTTAACTGGTCAAATCTGAGATCTGTGTCATGAAAGTTTAATAATTAAATAGAAAAAAAATTTAATATTGACCAACTAAATGAAATAAAAAAATTAATTAAAAAGGAAAAAAGAAGGTATCAGCTTTTTCATTGTGGATTGTACTGTGCAATCCATAATAAAAGACATAAAAGGGGAAAAAAAACAAAAAAAAGGAAACAAAAAAAGAAAAACTAAAGGCATTATTCGATAACTAAATAAAAAAAATTTAATCTTAATGAACTAAATTGAACAAAAAAATTATTAATTAAAAAGAAAAAAAACCTATAGGAAGAAAAAAACTAGTGAAAAAAAAATGAACTAATTTGGTCAGGGATCCGTGTCATGAAAGTCTGATAACTAAATAGAAAAAAATTTAATATTAGCAAACTAAATTAAAAAAAATTAATTAAAAAAAGGTATAAGCCTTTTCACAGTGGACTGCACTGTGCAGTCCACAGTAAAAGGCTTAAAAAGAAAAAAAAATCAAAGGCATACACTGCTGGTTAATTTTTTTTTTGCATAAAAAAATCAAAGATCTAAGAGTGTTAGGTTTTTCTACGAAGATATACCCAAGAGCCTTGAGTTTAGCTATAACGCTCGATCGAAGAGTAATATTTATAATATTAATAATAATATTAAACTTGCATGACTCAAGTTTAAGTGAATCTAACAGCAACAGCAGACCCAAGAGCTTTGGATGTGGGTGTGGCTGTAAGGCCATGTCATAAAAGTGTGATAATGAAATAGATTAATTAAAAATAAAAAAGCAAAGAAAAAAACCAACAGGAAGAAAAAAACTAATGAAAAAAAAAATTCTGAATTAACTGGGTTGACTCTTCAAACCAGGTTAACCCGTCAAATCTTGGATTCGTGTCATGAAAGTTTGATAACTAAATAGAAAAAAAAATTTGACGAGTTAACCCAGAATTAAATGGGTTAACTTTTCAATCTCGGGATCCGTGTCATGAAACTTTGATAATTAAATAGAAAGAAATTTAACATTAACAAACTAAATCAAACGAAAAAAATTAATTAGAAAGAAAAAAAGCAAAAAAAATATGTCGGGTTAACCTGCCAAACCTGAGAACTGTGTCATGAAAGTCTAATAATTAAGTAGAAAAAAATTTAACATTAACAAATTAAATTAAACAAAAAAATTCATTAAAAAAAAAAGGAAAAAATGAGAAAAAAAACTGAAAGGCAGTAGCCTTTTCACTGTGAACTGAACCTTGGATTCTTGTCATGAAAGTTTGATATCTAAATAGAAAAAAAACATTTGACGGGTTAATCCATCAAACTTGGGATCCGTGTCATGAAACTTTGATAACTTAATAAAAAGAAATTTAATTTTAACATACTAAATTAAACGAAAAAAATTAATGAAAAAGAAAAAAAACAAAAAAATATTTCAGATTAACCCGCCAAACCCGAGATCCATGTCACGAAAGTCTGATAACTAAATAGAAAAGTTTTTTAACATTAAGAAATTAAATTAAACAAAAAAATTCATTAAAAAAAAAAAAAAAAACTCAAAGACTGCTTTTTCACTGTGGACTGCTGTGGAGTCCACAATACAAGCAAAAAAATAAAAAAAAATAGCTTAGCGTTTTACTGTGGCCTGTATTATACAATTTACAGAAAAACTGAGCCGTTTTAGTTATAGTTAATATGAAAGGATAAAAAAAAAAATTCCATGAAAAAAAGGCATAATGAATCATAAACATGAAAAAATTTGAAGTTATGACCTCTTCTGCAAAAGCCCTCTCTGCTACTAGCCCAAAACGTTATAGGCAAATAACATACTATTTGATGGCTATTTGTTTTTGTGTATGTTTGTTAGTCGGCAGCATCCTGAGATAAAGAATAATGAGAGGCTGTTGAGACAATGAGACGGTAGACGGAAGAGAGTGGGGGGGCAGGGCGGCTATAGCTTCTCTTCTCTTTTTTTGCCCTTATTGAAAAACATCAGTCATTGTTTCCTTTTATTAATGCTGATTTGGTGTCTGTAGGAGCGCCAACAAAAGAAGAGGGTTAAACATACCGATCCATTTTGGGATCATGTTGAGAAGACAAATGATGGTGGTCCTTTCAAGTGCAAATTTTGCAAATCTACATTTGCTGCGTCTACTTCTATCTCAAGGTTCAAATATCATTTGTCAGGAGAAAGTGGGAAAGGAGTTGGTATTTGTGGAAGAGTACCCGTTGATGTTAAAGCAGCAGCCTACCAAGCAATGCACAAAAAACAAAATCCCATCCCCCCAATTGATCATACAGTTCCTAATGTAGAAGCTCAAAGAATAGAGCAAGAAGGGAGGGATCTCCCAGATATGGCAATGGAAGATTGGACAGAGAGTACGAGATCGGAAGAGTTGATGGTTGTTAACGAAGCTGGTGGATCGCGAGGTTCTCAAGGGCAAGGAGGATATCTTTTAGACATGCTAGATACAGAAAATTGGACACAGAGCAGAACCATGGAAGGGATTGCACTTATTGACCACGTTAGAGTTCATGAAGAGCAAGGGACAGACGTTTCAGATGGTGGAGTGGAGAATTTGACAGACAACCTCACCAGAGGTGTGTCTATAGTTACTGAAGAAAGTAGAGTTTCTGAAGGGCTTGATGCACATAAAGCTAAAGGAGAAGCATTGCTGACAACAAAGCTGGTAGGTCAGGCTTCTGACAGAAATAAGGAGACGATCTGGTCTTGGTTAATGATGGATGACGTCTTAAGTGTTGGCATTTATGGGATGGGCGGTGTCGGAAAAACATCATTGGCGACGCAAATCCATAATCAGCTGCTACAAAGACCAAGTTCTTTCAATTATGTGTCTTGGGTTACTGTATCACAAAATTTCACCATCAGTAAATTGCAGTATCTTATTGCCAAAGCTATTAATTTAGACCTTTCAAATGAAGAGGATGAGAAGAAAAGAGCTGCAAAGTTGTCTAAAGCATTAGTTGCGAAGGGAAAATCTGTTCTCATTCTAGATGATTTATGGAATCATTTTCTGCTAGAAATGGTGGGCATACCTGTTGCAGTTAACGCGTGCAAGTTGATTCTCACCAGTCGATCGTTAGAAGTTTGTCGGCGGATGGGTTGCCAAAACAGCATCAAGGTAGAGCTTCTTACTAAAGAAGAAGCTTGGACTTTGTTCGTGGAGAAACTTGGGCATTATGATAAACTTTCTCCTGAAGTCGCAGACATAGCAAAATCTGTTGCAGCAGAATGCGCTTGTCTACCACTTGGGATTATAGCAATGGCAGGAAGCATGAGGGAAGTGAATGACTTGTATGAATGGAGGAATGCATTGACAGAATTGAAACAATCAGAAGTTGGGGTAGAAGACATGGAACCTGAGGTATTCCATATTTTGAGATTTAGTTATATACACTTGAATGACTCAGCATTGCAACAGTGTCTCTTATACTGTGCATTTTTTCCAGAGGATTTCACCGTAGATAGAGAGGACTTGATAGGTTATTTGATCGATGAGGGAATAATTCAACCAATGAAGAGCAGGCAGGCAGAATATGATAGAGGTCAGGCTATGCTTAACAAACTTGAAAATGCTTGCTTATTGGAAAGTTTTTTCAGCAACGAAAAGTACAGAATTTTCAAGATGCATGACTTGATTCGAGATATGGCTCTTCAGAAACTGAGGGAGAAGTCACCAATCATTGTTGAAGTTGGGGAGCAACTAAAAGAATTACCAGATGAGAGCGAGTGGAAAGAGGAAGTCGTGAGAGTTTCTTTAATGGAAAATCACGTCAAGGAAATTCCCTCTGGCTGTTCACCAATGTGTCCCAAGCTTTCAACGTTGTTTTTATCCTTAAATTTCGAGCTAGAAATGATTGCGGATTCCTTTTTCAAACATTTGCAAGGGCTCAGGGTTCTTAATCTATCATGCACCGCTATCCGGGAATTGCCAAGTTCCTTCTCCGATTTGGTGAATCTCACTGCTTTATATCTCAGAACGTGTGAGAAGCTAAGGTATATACCATCATTAGCAAAGCTTAGGGAGTTGAGGAAATTGGATCTCCGCTATACTGCACTGGAAGAACTGCCTCAAGGGATGGAAATGCTGTCCAATCTCAGGTATCCTTTTTTTTTTTCCCTCTCTCTCTTTACCTTCTTTTTGACTGTGAAATACTTAGATCAAAATTCATTGATCTGAAATAGCAAACATCATAAAGGATAGAATGACTGACACCATTTGGACCATCTGCTATACCATCTCAGGTATCTTAATCTTTTTGGAAATAGTCTTAAGGAGATGCCTGCTGGTATACTACCTAAGCTCTCACAGCTACAATTCCTTAACGTGAACCGGGCGTCCGGCATTTTCAAGACAGTACGAGTAGAGGAAGTAGCATGCTTGAAGAGGATGGAAACTTTGAGATACCAATTCTGTGATCTTGTTGACTTCAAGAAGTACCTCAAATCTCCAGAAGTGAGGCAACCTCTGACCACATACTTCCTCACAATAGGACAACTAGGTGTGGATCAAGTAATGGATTATTTACTTTATATGACACCAGAGGAAGTCTTTTATAAAGAAGTTTTGGTTCATGATTGCCAAATCGGTGAAAAAGGAAGGTTTCTTGAGCTCCCAGAAGATGTTTCATCTTTCTCAATCGGAAGATGTCACGACGCAAGGAGCTTATGCGATGTTTCTCCATTTAAACATGCAACTTCACTGAAGTCGTTGGGGATGTGGGAATGTGATGGGATAGAGTGCTTGGCTTCGATGTCAGAATCCTCCACGGATATTTTTGAAAGCCTCGAATCGCTATACCTTAAAACTTTGAAGAACTTTTGTGTCTTCATTACAGGAGAAGGAGCTGCTCCACCATCATGGCAATCTAATGGTATCTTCTCTCATCTTAAAAAAGTGAAAATAGGTGAATGTCCAAGTATGAAAAATCTGCTAGCCCTTGACTGGTTGCCAAATCTCGCAAACTTGGAAGTGATTGAAGTTGATGACTGTGACCAAATGGAGGAGATAATAGCAGCAGAGGATGAAGAAGAAGGCATGATGGTTGAAGATAGCAGCAGCAGCAGCCACTACGCTGTTACCAGTCTCCCAAATTTGAAGGCTTTGAAATTAAGCAACTTACCGGAGCTAAAAAGCATTTTCCACGGGGAAGTGATTTGTGGTTCTCTACAAGAAATTCTTGTGGTTAACTGCCCAAATCTAAAGAGGATATCACTCTCTCATCGCAACCATGCTAATGGCCAAACACCACTTCGAAAAATCCAGGCATATCCAAAAGAATGGTGGGAATCAGTGGAGTGGGGCAATTCCAACAGTAAGAATGCCCTTCAACCCCTGTGTGTGTTTCGGGAGTCTTTATTTTAGTAGTGGGAAAAGCAGGCAGGCAAGCAGGAAGTTCAATAAAATGCATTGCCAAGATGGTACGTCTCTGAATCTGCATCGTTTTAATTCACGTTTGTAGAAATTGTTAAGTAATATTTATCTAGTTTTATTTATTAAGGGTAGAATAGTATTTTCAGTTTAACCTATATATAATTTCTTTGTATTTAGGTTAACTTAAGCACACATAATAAACATATTATTGAGAATTCTAGCCTCCTTTTATGTTTGATCTGAATTACTTTAATATGGTATCAGAGCCTAGTTGATCGAACCCTTGGCTTGTTAATTTTATGAAACTCGTTGTCCTTGTAGAAATCATATTCACCAATGTCAGAGCCACTGCTCGTATCAAAATCATTATCATTATCATTATCCACTTCATTCCCTGTAGGATGTTCCAGCACGCTCAATGCATTCCTTCGAAGCTTAACTTCAGATCCATTTTTCAAAACATCAGACATGGATTGTTTGACCTATTAAAAGATGGAGGATGATGATCAAGTTTTGTGCTTGCGGCTGAAGAATTAATATCTGAAATTTTATTTTAGATTCTTCAGCTTCTGCAATTTGGTATTTCTGTTATGTCTCTGCAATTATTTTGGTATTTTGTCTTCTCTTCAGTTTCTGCAATTTGGTATTTGAGTTAAGTTTCTGCCAAAAAAAAATAAAATTGGAGTGATATTTTGTCTTCTGCTTCTGCAAAATCTGGTATTTCGACTTCTCTTCAATTTCTGCTTCCGCTTCTGCAAAATCTGGTATTTTGACTGTCCTTCAGCTTCTACAATTTGGTATTTCTGTTTGTCTCTGCAATTGTTTTGGTATTTCGTCTTCTCTTCAGTTTCTGTAATTTGGTATCTTTGTTCTGTCTCTGTAATTGTTTTGGTATTTCGTCTTCTCTTCAGTTTCTGCAAAAAAAAAATTTGGAGTGATATTTTATCTTCCGCTTCTGCAAAATCTAGTATTTCGACTTTCCTTCAGCTTCTATCATGGCATTTACTACCAAAGAGATTGTTTGGTTACGTTGGTTACTTGCTGATATGAGAGTTTTCTTTTCTCATCTTACTCCTATGAATTGTGACAACCAGAGTTCTTTTCATATTGCTCACAACTCGGTTTTTATGAGCGAACTAAGCACATTGAGATCGATTGTCATCTTATTCGTCATCATCTCAAGCATGACACCATTACTTTGCCTTTTGTTCATTCTTCCTTGCAGATTGCAGATTTCTTTACCAAGACGCATTCCATATCTCGTTTTTGTTTTCTAGTTGGCAAACTCTCGATACTTGTAGATGCCGCATCGTGAGTTTGAGGGGAGATGTTAAGTAATATTTATCTAGTTTTATTTATTAAGGGTAGAATAGTATTTTCAGTTTAACCTATATATAATTCATTTGTATTTAGGTTAACTTAAGCACTCATAATAAACAATTATTGAGAATTCTAGCCTTGTTTTATCTTTGATCTGAATTACTTTAACAGAAATCTTCTTCCTCATATGTTTCATTTCAGTTTCTACAGTGTTAGTATTTCCAAGTGCCCACCCTCCATTGCCTTTTCCATTTTATCACTCCTCACTTCCATTTTCACCATTTTCTTTCAGTTGCGAGTCTAGAGAGATCGGATGATCCGTCCCCTTGAATTATCACAAGAAACCATAGAACCTTAAATGTATATTTCACTTCATTGACTAATGGTGGTGTTATCGCATGTTTTTCAGGTGTTTCTGTTCTGTTTTTTTTTTTAATATTAATATACAATTTTATTTCTGTTCTCGCATAAATTAATTTTTAATATCAATATATTAAAATGATTTAAAATTATAAAAAAATAATTTAAAAAAAATCAAAATTCTTAAAAACAAACTGTCACAAATCACGGTAATAAAATAAGTAGCAACTCTAATCTTACTGTAGCAGCTATTTGCCAACTTCAGCAATGTAATCAGATAACAAAATCATAGATTATTATAAAAGAGACAGGATTAAACTAACAACATTATTAAATGATTACAAAAAATCCAAATAATTTTTCTTATGAGATGTTCTTTGTAGCAGCACATAGAGGTTAGAAAATCTAAATATTTGGGGAATCGAATGAAATTTTTTATTTAATAAACAAACTTATCTTTATTATTTTAACATAAATGCTTTCATTTTTCTAAATCCCATGGTGTACTTCAGTGTTCGAGTTTTTTCTAAATCCGAAAGCTAATAAAAATTTTAGAAATAAATTAAAGTGTCCAAAAGCAAGTATGGATAAAATCCGAAAAACGCTGCGAATCAAAAACTTAGATGGATAAAGGGCCTGTTGAGGCCCAGTTTTAATATCCAAAAGACCCACAACTACTTTCATTGCATGTGTTAAGAAAGTTCGAGTTCAGCCCTGTTCCCTTGACCCGTTTCGAAACTCACCCTTTTATTTATTTATTTATTATTTTATGATTACCCTTTTGTCCTTTTTTTATTTGTTAGGTAAGAACTCAAATAACTCTTAGCTACTATAGTGGGATTCTTTACGTAGATTCTTTTCGTTTATATATATATATATATATATATATATATATATATATATATATATTGAATTCTATAATCCATTTTTGTTAATAATTTAATTTCAAATTACATGTTTATGCATAGAAAATGATGTTGGTTTGTAGTAAGGTTGAAAAATATGTGAAGACAAACACTTAATAATTGAAAACTTTAGGAACTAAATATTGATAAGCAATTTTTGGAGACTAAATTGAGCTGTAGCAATATTGATAAGCAATTTTTGGAGACCCACAACTAAATATGAATTTTTTTAATATAACCTTAAGGTTGGTTAATATCATTTTTGTTTTAAAAGTTTTAGAAACAAGATATGAAAACTTGTTTGTTTTTTGTTTTTTTTTAAATAATAATACTGGCAAGTAAAACTTTTAAAAATAATAAAAAAAGGTTTTTAAAACTAGTTTTTTCATGCTAGGAAGGCTAGGTTTGATAGTCAGGAAATGATAATAGATGATGCCTAGGGTACTAACCATCAACTAGTTCAAGGCCCTTGAAATATAGGTCAAGACATAGTTTGAGGCCTTGAGGTTTGGGTTGATACACTACAAGATTTCACAGTTTTACTGACGGCCCAATTCCGTTGGTGTATGATTATAAGTTCGTCGGTGATTTTTTTACCGACGTCATCGCCGACGGATTACGTCTGTCGGCTTTACCTTCATCGGTGATTCCCCATTTGGTCGGTATATCGGTCGGAAAAACAAAAAAATCATTTCCCGATGGTTTTTTAGACGAAATTTGCGCGCTAAAAAAAAGATTCCTGCTTGAAATATACCGACGGATTTTTATTTCGTCGGTGATATTGTAATTACCGACGGAAAATATCTGTCGGTAATGACGTCGGTGAGTGTATGAAATACCGACCGAATCTATCCGTCTGTAAATTCGTCGGTACTGGTGGAAGCTACTGTTAAATTCCAACGGATTAATTCCGTCAGTAAGTCGGTCGGTGAGTATTGCGATGTCACGGTCGCACAAATTAATTATCATACCTTCAAACACAACACACAAAGATAGTATAGAGCAAGCAAGGGGTCGATCCCACGAGGAAGTTCAAGTCAGATTTTTATGCTAGATGATATGCAATTTGGGGGGGTTTGGATGTTATCTAGGCTAAAGCAAAAGAAAACAGAAAACTATCAAATGAAATTTAATAAAATCAGAAAATTATTAAGAGAACAAACCTTGGTCATAAGCACACATCCACCTACAGAAATCAGAACTGATCATGGAAACGAAACATCAATTTATATTTTGAATATTTATCTCTTCTTAACATTGGTTAGTTAACGGATTCGCCGTATAACTAACCCTAACCATTAAACAACCACAGTATCCGCACTAGTAATTTAATGTAATGGCAGCCTTAAGAACTAGATAAGTTGATTAATCAAGAAAACATAACTGTCTGCAGTCTATGTTTGATTTGATTGAATGTTCTCCCTAAGATTAATAATGTAGATTCGCCACAATTATTAAACTCAGTTGCTTCACAAGTTCATATACCACAACTCCGGTTTTGATATCAAACTTAGCAATAGATTGTCTACAATAATAACTTAGAGTCCGCTCTAGCAATTAAAATAAACAA
>Ga0325405_1004749_pt1 | contig 13818 bp, 9 predicted proteins | sample PopdelMetagenome_21_FD_205663 | JGI IMG/M metagenome (GOLD analysis project Ga0325405, IMG submission 205663) | Populus deltoides microbial communities from Bellville, Georgia, United States - Xylem-Control-R2 | ecosystem: Host-associated > Plants > Phyllosphere > Stem > Wood/Secondary xylem... | reverse complement strand
GGATTTTCTGGGGGAAAACTCTCTATGGAACGTCAAACATGGAAAATCTTCAATCCAATCCAGTTTTCAAATCCATGTTCGAGTTATTCACTGAATGTCACAAATACACTCCTCACAGTTATCCCATGCAGATCTTATCAAATTCTATCAAGCAATGCATTGCATGTTGTTTTGTATCTCCACCAACCACCATTGCAATTATTTCAATTCATTCAGCAAGATGTTGTGCATAAAATAACAGGAGGAATCACACATTATTTACTCCTTAATGTTCTCTTCCTACCTCCTCTTCTTCCTCCTAGTTTTAAATTGATGTTGACAAGATGGATACATCAGCCAAATTACACTCCCATTTTCATATAACATCTTTGTAAAGCAGTATCAAACTAACCTCAATATCAAAGGCACGTCCAGTCCATTCCAAGATATGAGAATGCTGAGAAATCACCCAATCAAGAATGAATGGTTTCGAAATTTCTCCAATCTGAAATGAAAGGACAATAAAAATGTGACATGGTATCGAATTAGACTAAAATGCACGAAGTAACACATAAAAAAGTTCTGTAACAATGCAAACCATACTAAGAACATGCTATCAACTTCTTTCAATTTTAGCTCCGAAACGCATTCATGTTGGACAATCATTTGGGGACCAACACTGTCAGTTCCATGGACGATACAAAGTTTAGGAAAAAAAGGATTCTGCTCTATGTTAGCAAATTTCTGAACCATGCAATCCATGTCACGCCATCATTGATCCACAGTGAACCAAATGAGGTCCAGTTTGGATGAATGATGGGACATGATTTCAGCATCAACATCTTCTGATGCCTACATCATTTCCTAAACAGGACATGTACCACGTCAAATATCTTCCTCCAATCCATTACACAAATAGGTTGGAGATATACAAATAACTATACCTTGTGCATGAGGCTTATCCACAGTGCAAAATCACTGTAATTAAGAAATGCAATATACAGTCACAAAAAGTCAGAAGTTAAACATATAGTAACCTGATAGTGTTTGAAATCTTGATTGAAAGAATTCGGCAACTTATTGGCTTCCAAAGCAGAAGCATATAGCTTAGTCAGGTACTGATCCAACATATAAGCAGCTGGAAGCACTGATCTAGCATCTCCAGAAACAGATGACACTCCCTTGAGGAAAGGTTTCTGCATAATGAAAACAGAAGGTAGAATTTGAAAAGGTATACCAGCTGCAACTATATTGAAATGACTTCAAAATCTAAAACAAAAACGAACCAGTCTTTCCCCATAAAATTGGTGCAATAGCACAACTGATATAGTCACAGACTCAGGACACCAGCAACGTAACACTGGATGAAACACATTGAACTCTGTCTCAGCAATCAACTTCAGTTCTTTAGCAAGCTGAGCCAGGGGATGTATCCTTTCTATTTTAGACTCAAAATCCACCTTACTTGCTACCTGGCAACATTAACATGGTAACTTTGTCCAAATCTATGAAGTAATAACTAAAAAAAATTAAGATTGATATATAACTTCAAGTAGTATTGTCTACCCAAATGAGTGTGGAATGAAAGCAGGTATAATAAATGAAATCATAAACATGACTCACCTTCCTGAATGCAGCTTCAGTGGACTTCTTGACATAGGATTTAAGTTTTCTAGAAGCTTTAGCATCCGAAGCGTTTAATTTCATCAACTGTAGACGTTAAAGCTTTTCATATGAGTATAGTCAAGGTTAGCCCAACTGTCCTCTCTATAATATCAGAAAAACTAGATTCAACCATGATTTTCCATAGAATGTAACATCCCACAAGAATCTGATGATGGCAACAAAAAATTTCTGTTCTTTTTTCATTCACAAATCTTTTCTTCAAGAACAATTAGTAAGGGTCAGGAAGGAAAAGAGAACCCATTTACATCTATTTCAAGGGTTAGCAAATAGATTGGCAAATACTTAGTCTTTGAGCCAAGATTACAAACTGGCAAAGTCACAAGAAGCAGTTTCTTAGTCCAGCCAAATATCAACTCGGGATAGGTCATGGGTCCAATAAGATTAGGGGCTACTCTGAAATTATGGAAAGACACCATCACCGGGAGCTCTCGGGGTAAAAATCCAGTAAACACAGAAAGTAGGAAAAGAGTCAAAGGTCAGTAAAAAAATCTTGGTAATTCAGAAAGAATTTTAAATGATCACTTGAATACTTTGGGGAGACAAGAAAAGGTTTCCAACAATTTATAGAGAACCAACTACTCGAATCAGTAAACAACAAAAGCGTGGTACACGTGCAATTGTAACAGGAGAAAAGCGGTCAAAAAGGGAATGCTAAGTAAGAATACTCAAACGTCGCCATACTTCTCCTGTTACAATTGCACATGTAACAAGGTAGAATTACTAATGTGGATGCAACATAGAAAGCATCAAATTTAGAAGGTCTTAATAACATCTAAGGCACTAAAGTTAAATCATCCAATAACCAAATGCCCATCCATATAGTTCCCACAGCAGTAATTTCTCACCTTCAGATCACCAGATTCATCAGAAGCAAGAACCCCTACTGCTGACACCAAGGATATTATCATTCGAAAGTTATAAGGTTTCTGAAATAAAACAACAATCTCCTTCAGCAAGAAAATCCAGCATTGGGGGCAGATTCACAAGTTATAGCAGGAAGTTCCCATGGATACAACAACTTTAAGAAGGTTAACAGAGGTGACTATGAGACCACGTGATCACATTAGTCCAAAAAATTTATTATAAAAATAAAACAGAAGGGCTCAATTGCACTTTATTCCTTCGCAGATCATATCTATCACAAAAATAATAAAGGACTTAACTGCAACTGTTCCATCAAGGAGCCAATCCAAATTTCTTTGAAACCACTTTTTAACTCTTACAATTTAATTCCATTGTAATCAGCAAAACATTATTTACACATTCTGTGATTTTGACTTTTCTGGCCTTCCCAGCCAAATCTAGACAAGTCAGCATATTCATACTTATATCCACCCCATCCCCCCCCCCCTCCAGCCCACACCCCAGAGAGAAGATGGAGCCTTTCCCAAGAAATATACCAGCCTTGCAAAAGCGCATACATGTTGCATACTAATCACATCAGCAGAAGAAATGAATAAAGATCTAGATATTTTTTCTTCCATGTCTCATAGCAAATCATCTCATTACACCTAACTTATAGCCATGCACTATCAAGATGGCAAAAGTCTATATGAACTTTCAAAATCCTTAAAGGCTTTAATCATTCATGATTGAGCACCAAAATCCCATGATAGTGCTTCTATCATAGATGATGATATTCATTCATGTAATACTTCTATTAAAATCTCTTGATAATTTTTCTTATTCATAGATTATGATTTTTGGACTTGTACAAGTTGGAAAAAGTTTGACATATTTTATGATGATACTATTGACATTTTGTGATCACAATAGACAGGATTTTGAAAATTTGAGTTCAGTGAGAGTTGATGAATTTAAGGTGAGAAAAATTGATATATCTGTTGAGTGCTGCCATTATTTCAAGAAAAAAATTAAAAATTTCAAGTGGCAAAAATGGGAAGGGACCAATTTTTAACATAACAATTTGGGCAGCACTAAAGCACTTAAAAAAGTACATGTTTCAATTCAAATTTGCGGGGAATACTTACGAGCTTTGGAACTGTGAGGGTGTAAATATTTGCAGAGCCAGAAAAAAAATAGATTCAAGACCAGCAATCCAACAGCCAAAATGATACAGCAAAGTTACTGAAGGCTTGCAACTAACCTGGCTGAAATGTGAATGATAATCTTGCAGTTTATAGTCACACCACATGCTTATTGAGATGAAAATAGACTGCAACAGATGCAACTTCAAGTGACTGCCATTGCATTGCTTTGTACATACTAGGCTATTCATATACTGCTCCTTCCTGTCATCTTCTTCCGTAGATAGGACCTTCTGCAAGTGAAGAACTGCATTTTCTACTAGCACACTCCCACCTGTTCTAACAAACTTCAATATGAAATTTGTATTACAATGAATCCCAAGGGAAATTATGTCTAAAATAAAGCATGGATTTACCATCACAGCAAGCTACAGTTAAGGAAACTTCATAGTGAAAGATTAGATAAGAACCTATGTAATAGTTGCATAGTAATTACTACTGAGGGACAATAAAAGCAGAATATGTTACTATACTGAATATGAAATTCAGTAAGGGGTGAATGCTGTGGAACAATCGAAGACTCAGATTGATTACACATAAAGAGAAGCAGCTGATGTGACACAAAACCAAAGAGAAAGGTCCACTAGAAATATCAGGTATCAAATGTTTTATACATCAAGTAAAAATAGTTCTGAAGCAGTGTTTTCACATTTCAATTACCCAAGACCATAAGACCAGAAAATATGGTATTCATTCACATAAAAATTGAAGAATACAGCCGCATGATTAAAATTAATAAACTTTATATTATACTTTCAGTGTGCAATATACCTGTTGAAAAAGGACCCACCCATATAATGCATCATGCATTGTTTCAGTAATGCCTAAAGTAGACCAGGTTACTTTTATAAGCAGCAGCATTTCATCAGCTTCCTGATAAAATAAAGAGCAGCAACAGTTAGCATTGCCCAAAATAAGACAAAATGACATCACAAAAGCTGTTTTACTAAACTCAGGCAATAAAGAAACTACCTCTATGAGCTGATCTTCATCAAGAACATCAAATAACCCAAACAGTAATTTCTGATAAAGTCTAATGTTCACGTGATAGATGGCAGTCCAATAGAAGGTTTCACCTTGAATACCAAATTGTGCAGGCAAGGATGATAGTTTAACAGCCACCTGTCTAATACATGCTACAACTGCAACACGTTCAGAAGCAGACATCATGGTATCCCATTCCTACAGTATCCAGAAAACCATGTAAATGAAAAATCAGAAAAATTCAAAGCAACAAATTCGTTCAGTAGTCAGAATTTCTGTGATTCAAATGTCAAAAAACCACCATACCTTCTCATCTCTGATTTTAGCAACATAGCTTCTGATGGTTAGATGTTCATTTGTTGTACCAGTAGCAGAACATAGAAGTTCTTCTAAAATGTTTGCCTACAAAAACATAAAGCAAACACCACAGTAATTTCAAAGATTAAAGAACACCGGATTTTTTTGGGTCTAACTAAACAACGAGCCCAATAATAAGTTCACAATATGGATAGAAACTACAAAAAACACCATAACATTGAGTCCAGTGCCATATTCCGTGCACTTGCTTGTATAAAGGGTTTGAACATTCCATGTAAAAAACACCAGTAATTTCAAAGCTTAAAGAACACCAGAATTTTTTGGGTCCAGCTAAACAACGAGCCCAGTAATAAGTTCAGAATATGGTTAGAAACTACAAAAAACACCATAACATCGGTGTACATATTCCGTGCACTTGCTTGTATAAAGGGTTTGAACATTCCCCATAAATTCAGTATAACAAATTCACTGACCGCAATTTTTGACAGGGAAACACACAGATCCTATCTGTCCTTAACACACACCCATACTACACCAGGAGGTCACCATGACAAAACACAGTCTGGATCTGAGAAGCTGAAACATATGGGAATCAGAATTTCTGTTCCATTTAATAATTTTCCTGCAGTCTAGGGCCAAGCTTGGACTGTCAAAGCTAAGTCCAAGTTCAAAATGGCTAGTCAACATGGTACCAAAAGTGCAGATTGGCTCCAACCAAAGCATGGCCACACCATAATAAAAGTGCCCTCCCTTAAAGTTTACAGGAAGTAGAAGCCAATCAGACACGTTCTGTGTAATCAAGGACACAACTCCATTAGTGCATCCACATTATGCAAAACTAGCCTCACACTCGAGGCCAGCCTGCTGATGTGTAATCTGTTGTTTTCATGGTGTACATCTAAACAATGGCAAATGCCCATTTGATTCACAAACTAGGACAGTGAAGTTCTTCGAACTTGAAGCAAAATTTCTACAGGGAAGGAATACATAATAAAATTGATACCTAAAGTTGATCTTTACCTGCCTACTTTTCCATTGCATATATGATCTTTCATTAAGAAAATCAGACTTGAAAGTTCCATTCAAAAGCCCAAGTGCGATATGGGTAAGATCAATTTGTCCACTCATTTTCCTTGCTGCCAACTGCATCAAATTCCGCCTAGTGCATGAATCCATTGCTTCTGAAATCTAGTAAAGAAGCACTAATTACTCCAGAGATTTAACCAGCAATTAAACAAACATTGACAGCAAGCACAAGTATGCAAGCAACAAACACTATCAGGCTGGTAATCCTTAGTTGATTAAAAACAAGACTGTGATATCATAATTAGCCACTTCAAAACCATCAATCCTGACAAGCAATGATACTAGATTAAAGGAACATTTATTGCTTTCTCAATCCCTCCTTCCTCTTTCTCTCTTTTTATTTTTTTTTTCTTTTAAGGTGTGGGGGAATCGTGAGTGAGAATAACTTCTAAAGGGTGGTTTTCAATTTAATACCTTGCACGATTGCACCTGAATTTAGAGATTGCATAGGCTAAAAGATAGTAATTAGAACTCAGCATACTAAAATTAGCTTCCTAAAACCAAAGTAATACTGATCTAATGACCAAAGATAGTAATTAGAACTCAGCATAAGAAAATTAGCTTCCTAAAACCAAAGTAATACTGATCTAATGACCTCACCGTGTATATTGATGCTCTAATGTGACAAATTAAGTTGAGATCTATGACCTGTCTTTATCCAACATCTTGGGAGACATTTCATTGTCAGATAATTTTTACAGTTAAAATGCAGAGTTAAAATTCGAAAATATATTTACCGTGTGGATACATGTACATGGTCACAGATTAACTATAATATGAATGTTTGTTGAGAAATGATGGTCTTATAATACCAGATCTTACAAACTCTCTCTTGAATTCACTAAGTAGCACTGAGTTGGAGAAGACTATTTGTATCACGAAAAAATTTCCATATAACATATTATTAAGGAATTACATATAACACAATCCTATAACTTGCCTGCATCTGAACACGGACAATGTCCATTAGTTCTGACTTTCTTCCAACAGACTGAGATTGTGATTGCATTTTATCCCTTTTACTCTTCAACCCTGACAAAAATTTAGAAGTCTTTTCCTTCCTTCTATCCTCAACTGAATTTGCTTCAACCCTATTACAGGAAGAAAGCAAATATGAAATGAGAAAGAAACTGGGAGAAAGAGAGGCGTTAAAGTCCACAATATATCAAGCATTGGAGATGCTAATGTGTGCAAGAATGTAAAAATGCAAGACACAAACGTTATCAAGACATGCACGAGCACAGGCAAACACAATCATGCAGAGAGAGAGAATACCCAGAAAAAAATATAGATGCAAGCAAAAGTTCGTAGGCTGATTCCCGCAAGTCGTCATCAGACAATCCTTCAAAAAACCTGAGATTATGTATCAGTGCACTCAAAACACTATGAAAGTACATTTTTCATGTGAAATCTTTGAAACGGGGAATGAGTTGATGAAACTAAAACCTAACTGCAAGCATTTTTTTTTTCTCGTCAAGATTTCCACCTATAACTGACAAATGTAAAACCTAAACTATCCAACCAATACCTGTCTTTAGGCTAGGTAATCCAAGTGAAGGAATTGGAAATTCAGAATTCTCTAAGGGCCTGGTAGGTGCATTTGTCGCCGGTTCATATCTGGGACCGCTGTCATCCCCAGACGTAGTGGCCTTCTCAACATGTACACGATCCATTTGACTTGATAAACATGATGTATCAGCCGCTTGTTTAGCATACAGAGGAGGAGGCGCACGCCTAGGGGGAGAACCAGCTGACTCTGGTTCGGAAACAACAAAATAGGAGCTCCTCGTTTGAGAATGTATCTGCAGCTAAAAAGAAACGAGTTGTTATTGTAGTTTCCAGAAATTAATCATCACAAAGAAGGAAGGATCCAAAACTTTAACTCTTCGATTAGCAAAAAAACTAGCATTTATAATTCTATAATCTCCGTGCCACGTATCACAACATTTTATTTTTTGAACAGTAAATAACATCAAAGAAAAAATCCGCATTAAATGAACTCAGGAGCTTAATCTCTTTAATTACCGTGACAGGATAAGCGGATTCATCCGAGTACTTGTTAGTCGCTTCCGTAACATCAACGACTCCACCTGCTAAGAACAACACAGTTCATTTTTAATTAAGCCTCGGTTTTCTCGGCAACCAAATAGAAAGTAAAGAATAATAATACCTGATTTAACGCAGTGGATGATATAATCGGCGCTAAGAGAATCAAAATCGAGATTGGAGAGTGAATTAGTAGGACCAGATGGAGTACGAAGCTCTTTGATCAAACCTGACGATAACAGAAACTCTAACAGCTTTCGGCGATCGCGACGGTAGTGATGTAACAGCGTAGCTTGCTGCTCCATTTTATGCCCATACAACTAAGCACGAATAGTCTAAAACTTTAGGGAGTTTGGGTTAGGTTATGAGTATTAGCGTTATTGCTAGGCTAGCTGAGGAACAAGAGTGGGAGCTGTAGAAACGAGAGGAGGGATTGTGTGTGTGCGTGTTTTATTCATTCATTTATTTATTTATTTTTAAAGAGAAAAGGTATATTTCGGGGCGCGCGAAAAGACGACGGTAAAAAGACATTTGCACCTTTCACAGAGATGCTTTTCTGCTTCTCTCAGTTTTTAATTTTAAAACCTAGTCCATCTCTTGCGGTTTAAGCCCGTATCAGCTGAAAACGAGCCTGTACACCGCTCTACGTGAGCCCACGTTCAAAAAAGGGCTGCATCTCAAAATCAATATCATTTTTTGATGAGGCTCATATAAATTTGTAATGGATGATAAGCCTGATTCATGTATAAAAATTATTCGGGAAATACAGTGTAAATTATGTTTTTTTAAAAAAATTTATTAAAATTTAATATCATTTATATATTTTAAATTATTTTAATGTACTGATATCAAAAATAATTTTTAAAAAATAAAAAAATATTATTAATATATATTTTAATATGAAAAATTATTTAAAAAACAATCGCTACCGCATTTCAAATATTCTCTCCAATCATATATCTTTTAGTTAAAAGTAGCAAATTAATGCTTTTTCCTATTCACGTTCTGATTTAACTAACTAGTGGGTTGAATATATTGTTTTTAGAAAACAATTAATATATAAACTTATCTTACATGTTTTTTATATAGCAAATGCAAAAACAAAAGTTAAATAATTAGATTAAAAACAAATAAATTCAATTAAAAAAAAAAACATGAGATGTTCATATTTAACTTGTCAAACCAGTAAACGGATCCCACTTAATTTAATAATTATTAATTTTAAATATTTTATTTTATTTAATTATATACTAACTAGGTGCATAAGAGATTTTTACACCAGTTCTTTTCTTAAAACAATAACGAAGATGTGTGGGATTGAAATAAAAATATAAACTTAATTTTTTAAAAGTCCAATATCAACAAGAGATTTTTTGAAATCCAATAAAAAAGGATAAATAATTAATATGATGATATGTTTTTTTAAGGGTTAAAAATACATCAAATTAAGAAATTAAAAAAAAAAAGGCAGTTCATGCACTAAATTAAAAGATATTCTATATAAAAAACATCATAAAATTTTATTTAAAAAAACAATAAAAAAATTCAATAAATAATAAAAATAAATAAATAAATTGAAATAAAAAAACTAAAATGACCAAAAAAACATCAACGAACCAAAAAAAACTAATAGACACGCGGGCTTGGCTTGGGTTGCCCAGCATATCTAAGCTAATTTAAATTTTGTTTTTTAAAGGATGGACAACACATTGTTTGTTCCTCCTATATTTCAATCATTATGGTGGCTAGAAAATCAAAAAATACTTTTTTTGCCAAAGAAACCCATTCTTCAACCAATATTTTTATCCAAAAATACTGAGAAAACATCCTGGATATCTTGATAAGCTCATTCATCGCCTCAAAAAAACTGTCAAAAAACCTGAAATCAACCTGAAACGTTCAAAATTCTGTTTGAACTCAGATATATTGATTTAGGCAATTTGAAAGTGAAAAACACCTAAGTAGAACTCTCATCACCAAATAGAACATGTTGACACCGAGATCAACCATTTTGATATTCAAAATCGATGTCAATGATGATTTTCTCTCCCTATTATTAAAATCTAAAACTTTATCTCTTCTCTCTCATACCAAAGACTGAAAAATAAAAAAAAATAAAGTTTGTACCACAATTGATTTTAAGAAAAAAACAAAAAAAAGGTGGGACCTAATTTTTATAATTCAAAAGGTATAGGGGCTAAAGTGAATATTTCACCGAAAAGTTTGAAAATGCCACTCATCTCCTACATGTTTTTCACTTTAGTCCTTTGTCTTTTATTTTTTTTTACCTTAAAAATTTCAACTAAATTAGCCTCCAATTAGGTATTTACATGATAATTTTTTTATAAAAAAAAAGAAAGAAAGGGAAAAAAACTCATAGACACAGTAAATCCATAATGCCCATAAGTATGTGTATAAAATGCATGGTGGAATAATATTTCCCCTATGCCTTTTAAAGTATTGTAAACTAGTTATTTGACTTGTGCTCTACCACGAGTCATATATTTGTTTCAACTAAAAAAAATTAATATGCAGGCTTTTCCGACATGCTTTCTTACATAAAAAAATTATAAGTGCGAATCAAAAAACTTATGCATATTTCTAATTAAATAAATCAAGAACTGTTTATGTTAAGAAATGAAAAGAAAAGGTAATTAAAGATGAAGGTAGAAAAATAAAAATAAAAAAAACAATTGTAGATCAATAAATTTGATCTCGCAACACGGGTCATTTACTCAATTATGTTTAGTGACTTTTTTATTAAAATCAATTTTTAATTAATCAAATGATAATATAAATAAACACACACGTGAAATTGACCAAATAAAATAAAATAAAATAAATATTATGCAAGGTTGTACATATTACAAATAATATAAATATAAGAATTATTTAAAAAACAAATTAAAAAAATGATGTTAACTAAAAAAGGCAAAATTAGAAGGAAAAAATAAAGAAAGTTAGGTCCTGCTAGACTTGACAAGCCAGACCAGCGCGCCTGGCTCATTTAGAAAGAGACCACGCGAGGGGGCTTAATTTTTTAATTGGTAATGATGTGGATGACATGTCTTCCACTCCAAAGTTTTTTGAAAAAAAAAAGTCAAAAGACATGTCGTCTATTTTTCCTTAGATTTCAACCACCATAATGGTTGAAATATCATGCTGATGGTTTTTTAACCTAGAAACTCATTTTAGCCCAAAACACTTAAAACAACCATAGACATCAATATAAACTCGTCAATGACCTTAAGAAAAAACTAAAACAAATTACAAAAACCCTAAATCAACTTGAAATCAAAGCTCTTCCCGAGTTTAGATCTAGTTTTTTTTTTAGGAAATTCTAAGGTGAAAAAACACATAAGTGAAACTTCTATCATCAAATGAAACTCATTAACACCAAGATCGACCATTTTAGTGGCCATAATCAGTGTTGATGTTGAGTTTCTCTCTCTTCTGTTGAAATTCAATGATTTTCTCTCTCTTCTCTCAAACTAATGACTTAAAAATCAGATAAATAAAGTTTTTAACTACAATTAACTTTTTTTTTCAAGTTTAAAATATTTAAGGGACCCGATATTTATAATGAGGAAAGATAAGGTTCACAATGAACATTATGCCCAAAGTTTTAAAAAAAGATATCCATTTCCTCCTTTTTTTATTTATTTTTGGTCCCTTATCTTTTAATATTACTCTTTCCTAATAAGTTAAATTGGCCTATAATTTGGTCTTACAAGGATAAAATAAAAAAAGTATTGGAATGAAAAAAAATTAAGAATAGTGAGTCAACAATATTTTGTAAGGGAATTTACAATGCAATTTGCATAATGAATCCCTTATGCTTTCTAGATTTGGTTATAACCAGATAACGCACTGATATTACATTGTGAATAGGTTTTCAAGTCAATTTTTAACAAAATAAAAGAGGACATGATATCATTATTAAAGATGTGCTTTCCAGTATTATGATTTTTTTTAATTGAAGAACAAAAGGATGATGTATACACTTAACAAAATGAAATTAAAAATATATGAATTGATAAATTAAAAAATAGTTGTAAACTAATTAAATACTAAAGCAAGAAGTCAATCTCCATAGTAAGAAGTAAAAGATAAATGTAAAAGCAAATACTTTGCTTTGGCTATTTTTATTGCCTTGTATGTTTACTTTTGTTTATCTTAAAGGTTAATAATGATTGTCATATGCAAGTAGTTTTTATTTTAATAAACTCATCGTGTATATACAACTTATTTATTTAAAACTTTATAGACATAATTTAAAATAAATTACAATAATATTTTTGAAGTATTATGAACTTATAGAAACAATTTAAAAGATTAATTAATATTTAGAAAATTAAAATTTAATATTTGTTAAAAAATAGAGAAAGGTTATTAATTAAAAATAATTTTTTAAAAAATAATTAATGAAAATATGAAAAAAGATATCAGACCCACATGCTTGACTCAAAATAAAAAAACCTTAAGCCTGCATGCCTAGCTAAATTTTTCTTTTAAAAAAGCAAATAATTCTTAAAATACAATATATTTACAAAGGACCAAAATCTAGTCCAAAAAACTGAAAGCAATATGTTTTTGGACATGATCAAGAGTTTTGTTTTTGACAAATATGAAATTATAAATGATTTACTTCAACATCTACAATTTCATCATGTTATATACATAAAAAGCCAATTAAAAAAACAAATATAGAAGTTTAAATGGATTTTAGATCAATCTATCAAATATAAACATGATTGATTTAATTATAGATAAAAATTACACAAAAACTTTAGGGATAATAACAAAAAAACATCATATAGTTTGATTGCTTTTTCACTTTTGAGAAATTACACTTTATATCATAGGTCGAACAAAAATATCAAAAATAATTAAAAAAATGAAATTATCCTCGTATATAATATATGAGAAACAATATATCACACTTGCACTCTACACTTTATCTTGTATTGCTTTGTGTCTCCTAAAAATCACAATCTCTATGTTCATTGGTAACAAAATCAATGCTAGAATTTATTTGTTAAACTCTTTTATTCTTGATAAAATTGAACTAAGTCCCACCTCAATTGATAAAGAATTCTTCTTGAAAAATGATTTATTTGTTAAACTCTTTTGTTCTTGATAAAATTGAACTAAGTCCCACCTCAATTGAGAAAGAATTCTTCTTGAAAAATGCAACAAAGAACAAGTTTTATGCAATGGTGCTTCCAAGGTTTGATGAAAGGGTTAGAAGGCTAAAATCTTCTCATTGATTCAATTCCCTTAAGAAAAACCCTCTCTAAGCCAAGCCAAAACTTCTCACCGATTCAATTCCCTTTTCATACCAAACCCACTTTAGAATTCTTCTTTTTTTTATGCCAAACCCACTATAGTTTAACCAGAGGGTACTAATTGAACCTAACCTTATGTTGTAGTTTATGACTTAAAGATAGATGTCGAGGTGGAGGAGAGCGAAGCGGAATGGTAAAGAGGTATTAGGAAAAAATATTAATACTCCTTGGATGGTTAAGGTTCCTTGAGCGACTAAATTTTCTTAAATGGTTTAGGGTCTACCATAAATATATAATATATAACCCAATTTTTGATATAGTGAAAAATAAAAGCTCTTTGTTCTTGTGGATGTTGGCACATTACTGAAACATGTTAAATCTTA
>Ga0325405_1004748_pt1 | contig 13818 bp, 4 predicted proteins | sample PopdelMetagenome_21_FD_205663 | JGI IMG/M metagenome (GOLD analysis project Ga0325405, IMG submission 205663) | Populus deltoides microbial communities from Bellville, Georgia, United States - Xylem-Control-R2 | ecosystem: Host-associated > Plants > Phyllosphere > Stem > Wood/Secondary xylem... | reverse complement strand
TGGTATACTGAGGATTGTTCTCTGGAGCATCATCATTATTCCTTTCCTGACCATCTTCTGCATAGAAGAAAATAACCATTTAAGCTATAGCATGGTAAGAAGATGCATATGTAACTTCAGCATTTCAGGCTTATATGATACAACACCTCCAGCAAGAACAGTAACATATAAACTGAACCTAAAGAACGAATTCTATAGCAGGTTTGGATACTGATATGCATCTGAATCATTCATCTAACATGTATACAAGACAACAGATTCTGCACACCACACACAAAACCATTTGTTCTTTTTTTGCTGGAAATCATTGTGAAGAGAAGTTGAAGACCAAATTAGCAATCCTTTAGCAAAAACAGACAAATCATCTGGCCCAAAAAATAAAAAGACAATTCAGCTAAATGCCAATTGCTTAAAATTTTGGCTTCCAAAAATAATTATATAAACAATGAAGTTGAGAGGAACTTCACGACAGTAAATTTACAAGTTGATATTCAACCACAGGTTCAATTCAATGTTCATAGAATAGCTCACCTGATGTTCCATTTGTTAGATCTATACTTTTGGCATCAGTACTTGGCTTGTCGTCATTAGTATTGGCACCTTTGGTGGCCCAGTTACACCGAATTTGTCTGCTCCCAAGCCACTTTCCTGCAACAACATCAAGTCAGAACATCATTATACAACTCCATAGTAGTGAAATGAATCCGACAGGAAAACTTTGACACGCAAACAATGATTTTCTACATCTAAGGAGTACTTAACTTTTCAATTTTTCAAAAGTAATTCATGACAGCAGAAGACAAACCAGGTGCTCAATAACAGATACGCCAATGCATGGGCAAGTAGAGATAGAGTAATTCTGCTAATTATAGTTTATAAAACAGCCAAGAAATGGCACACAAAACAACTCTTTAATCTAGCAATGTAGGGCTAATATATCTCAACAAAATACAAACTGATTAAGAGCACAAATATAAAGGAAACTGCTTCACGACAAAGAAACACATACCATTTAAGTCATTAATTGCATTTTGAGCCTCCTGAACAAAATAAAAATACAAATAAAAGTTATGACATAAACCAATTGAATGAACACAATTTATGGTGGAAAGGGAGTAGCCAAAAAATTCAAGTAAAAAAATTTGATACCTGCTGATTCCTGAAAGAAACAAATCCAAATCCTCTAGAACGACCAGTCTTCTGGTCCCACATAACCCTTGCATCTCTGTAACCGAGCACCAGTACGCATGTCAAATTAGTCTCAGATTCAACTTAGAACTCAAGATGATCTGAAACTGTTCATCAAAGAAGTTGAGAGTAGAAAGGAACTTACGAACAACTAGGATATGCAGAGAAACATGCATACAATGTAGCATCTGTAACTTCAGGGCTAAGATCACCAACAAAGATATTATAATGACCTGCATGTCGCATGGAACAAATAACAATAGTTATATCCTAGCCAATGAAACCAAAAACAGTAAGAAACAATAGTATAACTAATGCATGCATAAACCTGATGTATCCTCTCTCTGACTACTAGCATAAGCCCAATTAACTTTAATAGGCTGCCCAAACCTGCAAACAGTCAAAGAACATATAAAGAAATAGGAACGATAAAATCCAAAAATAACCTAGTTTGTTTCCAGCTTACAGATGCCTTCCATTAAGGGTCAAGATGGAAAGAGCGGCGGATCTGCGATCAAAGTAATCCACAAAGGCATAGGATGACTGCAAAGAAACAGGATGCCACCACATCAGTATCCAAAAAAAAAAGATCAAGGGGCAAATGAAACAAAGAAGTCACTATCAAACAAAATTGACAAGAAGAAACAACAATGACTAGAAAAATTTTGGACAAATATTGCTTGGTAACAAGTTATGCTGGAAACTTAAGCCTAACCTTATCTTTCCGAATGAGCTTACATCCTTCAATAGGTCCAGTGTTTGAGAAAACCTCTTGAAGAAGGGGATCTGTAACTTGTGGGTGGATGTTTCCTACATACCTGCAGTTTCCCATGAAAAACAAAAGTCATATTAATAACCAATAATACACCATTGAAATACCGAATAAATAGAATCTGGCAAAAAATAAAAACACAAAGCCTGTCACATAGTGCAGGCAGGACCAGAGGATGAAGTATCAGTGTGTTGAGACCACAGAGTAACACTAACACACAGATTGACACATAAAAAGGGAACATATAGAAAGGAAATAGTAGTTCTAATTGTCAGGTTTTCAAGTAGAAAAGTTATCCAGTCCAAGCATCAACAATTGAGTGTATGCTAAAAAAAAATATGGCTACAACACTCACACACTGCGGCAAGTACTTGAATCAAAGCCAGGAGGCAGATTTCCACTCAAGATAGGCTCTATCTGCAAAAAATAAAATAAAAAAAATAAAACAAAAACTCCTAAAACTTAAAAACCTACACTCCACAACACTTTCAATATTTATGTTTCGAAAAACACCATCCCCGAAGCTGAATGCAGCACCTAATAAATTAAGTTTCAATTCAGTAGTTCCACGTCTTCCTTACAGTACCAAAAGGCCACTTGTGACTAAAAAATCAAATTGTCAACATCAAAAAGTAAGCTTAATGCTAAATTCCTATGCTTATTATGTGCACTATAAAAAAAGACGCTAAATTCATTAGTTCCTCCATTCAATCACACTATTATCATGACAAGACGCCCACCAGCCATCCGCTCACTCAAATATAAGCAAAAAAAAAAACCAGAAATTAAAATTTTAGAGCCCTCTTCCAAATAACATAACATACCCGTTTAAGCATTTGATAAAACAATAAATTAAAATTATTTATATGATAATTTTTTTGTGAAGACACTGCACATCTCAATTAATATTTTTCACACACTGAAACCATTTTCTTTTCAGCAATAATATACCTCAAGCACTAAAAAGTCAAAATGAAAAAAACAAAACAAACATCAGTATTAACGAACTAAAAGAAAAGGCTTTAACTTCGATCACATAAAAAATCAGTAGCTTTAAAAAAACCCTAATAAATCCAAAGGAAAAGAAAAACAAAACAGAGAAAAACAAACCTGAGGAGCAGCTAGGAGAGCAGGATGAAGATACTGCATCATGGCCTGTTGTTTTAGCCTCTGCTGTTGCATCATCTTCCAATCAAAAATAAAATTAAGAGCTAGGGTTTCGAAATTAAAAGAAAAAAAAGGAAATTAAAAAAAAAAGAAAAAAGAAAGAAAGAAAAAAAAAGAAAAAGAAAAAACCCTCGAGAGAGAGAGGGGAAAGATCAAAGAAAACGAGAGGGAGGGATAAGTGATATGGAGCCAAGTTTCATCATTTTTGTTGCTGCTGCTTTATACTGTAAATAAATAAAATTAAAAACTAAATACTAAAAACGACAAGTTAATTTGGTGAGAAGTTATCATGTGTTCTTCAGTACATGGAAAGGCTTGGTGTTATCCATTTACGTTGTTTGGTTCTATTCTGTACGTAACGCACCCAATTGGACCTGCTGATGTGCGATGTATTATATATTGATTTAAATTAAATTAAAATTAAGTAAAAAAATGAAAATAAATAAATAAATAAAAGAATCCATATACGTTGTTTGGTTCTGTTCTGTACGTCACGCACCCAATTCGACCTGCTGATATGCCACGTATTATATATTAATTTAAATTAAATTAAAATTAAGTTAAAAATTAAAATAAATAAATAAAAGAAGTATTTTCCATTTTGGATTGTGAGACAATTAATCGTGGATTGTAATAATTTTTTTTTAATTCTTTTTCTTTGTTATTATTTTTTTTCAAATTAATTATTTGATAATGTGTTGATTGGAATTTAAAATTGATATTTTATTTTTATTTTTTTTTATATGATTATTAAGGTTTCGAGAAATAATTGTTACTGGGTTGGTGTTTAATGTCATGATAAAAAAAAATTAGATTTGGTTTATTTCAATAAATTAAAAGTGAGGGACCAAAATTCAAAGAAATGAAAAATAGCTTTCCTTTTATTTTTTATGAAAAAAATGTCAATTCTAACCCTTTTTCTCCCTTCAATTATCAATCTTTTTTTCTTTTCAATTAAATCTTTTAATTTATTTATTTATTTTAATTTATTTTTATGTAGTTATATCAATCACAAAAACTAGTCTCGCTATTTTTTCTTGATCAGGGTTGAAAATGAGAGGACTAACATTATATTTATGAAATATTTGAAGATCCTTTAAAAGAAATTATTTGTCAGTGCCTCTATGCTATCTTTTTTATAAAACAAATTTTTGTTGCTTTTAGTTTTGAAATTACATGCTTATATTTTTCTTTTATTTTGACTCTCAAGCTTGGGAGAGGAGAGAGAGAGAGAGAAATGATGTTTTACAATGAAGAAAAGAAATTGTTGACAAACATTTAGTTTCAACAATGAAACTTGCCCTTTTTTTAGAGTTATGGGTTCCATTTACTTAGGCTTCCATTTAGGTCTTCTTTTCTATTTACCTTGCCTAAAAAAAGTAGTTCGTACTTTAAAATTTTATCTTGACTCAAGTTGATATTTTTGTTTTTTAATTGATTAAATGATGATTTAATACCAAAAATAAGTTTTTTGAGGTCCTTGGGGTGTTTGCTAGTTTTGGGTTGAAGAATGAGTTTTTAATTCATAAAGGATAACTACTTGATTTTCCAGGAACCAATAGTGGCCGAAAACTATGATAGTAGGTAACATGTCGTTTTTTTTTTTTTTGTTTACTAGGTGAGGCGGACGACATGTCATCCATCCTTAAAAAAAACTATAACATGCTAGACACATGCCCTACCCTAGGCTCGTGATCATGGGCTTGTTTTAGGCCCAAATGTGCTAAGCCAACCAAGTGTGTTGGGCCAATCAGGGCTACATACCTGAGCTTTTTTTTTTGTGGTTTTTGTTTCTTTTTTCTCATTTAATTTTTTCCACCTTTATTTTTTTCTTGTTTTTTCATAATTTTATTCATTAATATTTTATTTGTTTTGAATTGGCCTATATGATTTGTTTCATTTTGATATTTGTAGGTTTATCACAGTTTCAAAAAAACACCTCAATACTTAAGTGGTGCTTAATTTTGTGAATGTTTTTTTTATTGTACAATTAAACGAGAAACAGTTTCTGAAATAACAGAGTTGTTAAACCAAGTTGAGTCCATCACTCGACTCATGTATTTTATAATTAAATAAAAATAATTAAGAAAAAAAAACATTGGAGGTCATAACCTAGGTTGAGGGTTTGACGAGTTAGGCCATGAAACTCGGGTCATTCTAATATGTTATCATTTTAATATTAAAAACAATCATGTCATCTTTAGATTTTTTTTTAACTTCAAAATTGTTTTGCTGTTTTTGGACCTTCATTTTTTTCAATTATTTTTTAACTGCTTAGCTGCAAAAAACAAGTCGATCTAATATGTCATCATCTTAATATTTTTTAAAAAATATCTTCTTGGGATTTTGGTTCTTTTTTTAGTTCAAAATATTTTTGTTATGGGTGGACACTCTTTTTTTTTTTCAAAAAAAAACTTGACCAGATAGGCCGTGAAACCTAAGTGTACATTCTTTCTTTTTTTTTCATTTAAAAAAAATGCGGTTTGGCTTAAAGCTTTGCTCAGGCCACCTATCTAGTTAAAACACTAAAAGTGGACCTGGAAGTAATGTATCAAACAAGGATTTTAGTTCTCATGATTTTAGTGATGTTCCTCTATTTTTTTTTCAGAATTATTTTTTTGTTGCCTCGTAATTTTGATATAATCAACATACTTTGTTTACAATTTTTATGAATTAATTATTTTATTTTTATTTTTATTAAATATATATGCACAAATACAATATACTAATTAATTTTAATTTAATTGATTCTATTCACAGGCTCGCCGAAAAAGAAAGTAGATGCATTGGTACATAACATAAAAGTAGAAAATTGAGAATCGAAAGATCTCCATGTAAAGAAAAGAAGACATAGATAGCTTCACTTCCAAAACAAGACTAATGGATATATTTGTTGGTTTTATTTTTTATCAATGGAAATCCTTCATTAAGCAGAATGTCAAGAACTAATCTTAACAAAGACTTTAAGTGTAGAAAATAGGATTGTGAATTAGAATAAATGAGAAGAATAAAAGAAATTCTGCAGTACAAAAAATTTATTTATTTCCAAGATAACTGTTATTTACCACATTATTCTATTTATACTGATTCTCCAACTAATTAACTAATTCTGTTACAATCATCAACAAATTAACTTTATTCACTGTGTTAAATGCTTGCCTATATTAACTAAATGTAACAACTTTTCCCTCTAATCTTTTCCTTTTGGTATTTTTCTTCATTTCTTCTAACCCACATCACCTTGTTATTGTTGTAATGATTGTTATTGCTATAATAATGCCTTTTTCTTGAAAACATTCTTAACCTGAAGAATGTATGTTAAATTCTAGAAACTACAGTTAAAGCTCTTCAAGATCCTCCTAAGTTGAATCTTCAGTAAACAAATTTGACCATTTAATTAGTCCAACAACCATAACCTTGTCTTTTTTCTACATAATCCTTCGTTCCAAAATCCCTATAAGATTTACCCCCATCTTGGCTTATTCATCTATTACTGGAAATGTTGAAGATACTACTGCATTATTCCCAATCTTCTTTTTCAGCAAGGAAACATGAAATACTGGGTGGATATTGATTGTTGTAGGTAACAAGTTTATAGGATACTTACCTAATCTTCTGAATGATTTTATATGGACCAAAATATCATGGATTCAACTTCATATTTCTTCTCAAGGCCATTGTTGTTTGTCTGTAAGGTTGCAACAATAAATACACTTATTCTCTTACCATGAATGTTTTTTTTATCCTTCTCTTATTTGCCATTTGCTTCATCCTATTTTGTTACTATATCTATTTGGCTCTACAATCCCTGATTCATTCCATTTCTTTTATGCAATAATTCTCTAACTATAGCCATGATTACCTTTTCTTATAATGCCACTTTTATTATTTGTGGAGAATAGACATACATAGTCTAAAAAAGGCTCATGTTAATATTAGAATGATAACTGGAATTGTAGCACCATTTTGCTAAAGTCAACAAGGAGTACCATAGTTTAGCATTATCCATGGACATACATCTTAAGTATATTTTAAGGCATTGATTCATATTTTCTGATTGCCCATCAAATTATGGATGGTAGGCTGAAGTCATAAACAATTTGACTCCTAACAACTTGAATAATTCCTTCTAAAACAAATTGGTAAACATTTTATCTCTATTAGTGATAATGATCATTGGTAATCCATAGAACTTATAAAAATAATTTAGAAATATCTCAGCTACCACTTTAGCAATGAAAGGATATGAAAGGATAATAAAATGAATGTACTTAATGAATCTATCTACAACTGCCATTACAGTGCCTTTACCTTCAGACTTTGTAAGTCTTTCCATAAAGTCTATTGTAATGATATATTTGTCCTTAAAACTTTATTGTTTATCCTTTAGAGCAAATGATGTTGTAATGAGCCTTCAAAGATTCCAACAAAACTATTTTATTTAGATGCATTTCTAAACAAGGTCTATAAACCAAGAAAATACAACTTATGTATCTCTCAACAAGACTGAACCTAAGTCCTAGATTTAGGAGGTAACTCTTCCTACAACCTCTTTTTATATTAATTTTTCAAACCAAAATTGATAAGAATTAATTCTATTTAATACCATAACACATTCCTGCTATAATCAACTTTGTCTACCCATTATAATACTAGAATTAATCCTGATATTTTTTTGTTTAAATTTCTATAAAACAATGTCTAGGTTTATAAAGAATCAGTTCTTGGAGAAGAAACTGAAAAAGTTAATCAATCTTAATCTATTAGGCTGGACAAGATAATGTGTTGGAGAAAGTAAAACTTCATGGACTAGACCCAAGCTCAATATTATATTTGCAAAAAATAATATTTTTTAGTCCAAAACTTTAGTTCACAGTAAAACCTAAGGCTCTAGCATAAGCCGAACCATGCATGTGAGTGTGTGATTTTTAGCTCAAAGTTCGCTTGACTTAGGTCATCTCTCATCTAAGAGCTTAAGTGCCTTTTGGACCCAATTTTAACTTTGCACCGTCTCACTACATAAATAACAAGCAAACCTTGTTTCTCTCCTATTTAAGATAGAGGTTTTTAAAAGGTTTTGGGTTTCTCCAAAATATGTTAGCCACGAATTCTTTAAGATCAATTTTTCATTCACTCATAATTTATTTAAATTATGTTGATATCCTATGTTAAAAAGCTTAAGTTGGAGATTAAATTACAATAAAGTTTCAATCTCAAAAGTGAGTAGATCTTACTTTTAATTTGGTTTCAAATGTGTTCATTAACCATGTTTTAAAAATATTTCCAATGTGACTTTCCAAAAGTGTCCAAATCTTTTATTTGATATTGCCTTTGTCAAATCTTCTATATTGATCTAACTTTGTTCACATCATGTCCACACAATAGAAACAAAATGATTGTCTTGCATAAAATAAGTCAGTTAGCTCAGTTTAATGCAAGAGATCTTTTGTCAAGTCTTGATTTTGTTGTGAAAAGAGTCATTTCCTTTTGCAATAAGTTTTATCTTAGTTTTGTGGATTATTTTCATGTTTGCAGTCAAGCTTTTCTTAACATAATTGTTGGGTTTTCCAAAATATATACACGTAGTGGAAACAATAATTTTAAATTTTTTCAAGAGTCCCAAGGATCTTGTTAGATAGATCTAGAGTTGTTTAGGGTTTATGAAAAAATTACCTAAAGATTAGATGTTCTTTTTACCTTTGAATATTTGCTTCAAGGCTGGGTTATCATAAACCACAAGCCATCCAAATGTCCGAACTCTAATGATAATCCATATGACCACTAATAAGAAATCTCATAAAACTTTTTAGGAAAAATAAATTGATATACCTTTGAGTGCTAACTTTTTTTCTTTTGTGTTTTAGGTGTTTCTGTACTATAGTTCGCTCACCTTAGAAAATAAAAGGCATAACATTCTATTTATAGGGAAATCTTAAAATCCTATAAATAATAAAATATCAATTTTCCCTCTAAATAATATCATATATATTATTTCAGGATAATTTTTAGAAATTTATTCAATCACGTCCCTACTTGATTTTTTAAGTCTATAATTTTAATCCCTTGTATTAATTACATTCTAGTTCTTAATTTCTAAAATTTATTTACAATCAAGTCACACTTGATTAATTATCTCATTTTGATTTCTAACTAATAGTTCTTATGTGTGTGACTCATTAGGTTTCCTAATAAGTTGGTTCAAATATAAATCATAATCCTAAATAAAAAAAGATTAAATAAATTAAACAATTTAATTTATTATCAATTTAACAATTGATTGACTTATATTTGAAGACCAAGTACATGTCTAGAAACTTGTCATTATCCCCTAAATATTAAGAAAGTCAAAAGTGGTTTGACATAACCTTTCAGTGACCAGTTTTGCAGTGTAATTATTATCAAGAATGTTCCAATTTAAATATTATACTTTGTTAAATCATTTTAGTTATCAACTGTAATGACTCCATTTTTAATACATTTTCAGAATAAACACTCAATGCATGTATAAAGAAGATGAGATTTTTTTTTTCTCTCAACAAGTCCTGTTTTAATTGTTATTAATCATTTAAGATTAATTTATCTTCTACCAAAATTCTTGTTAATGTTTCAGCAGAGTCTTCTTTATATATGGGGCATTCTAAATCTTGACATAGTCTTGTATACTTCTAAAATCAATATCTCATCACATGATCCAATCATCCTGGATCAATATTATATCATTATACACAAGCATAGACAACATATATTCTCTCAGTCCATCTTTTGACCTTTCACATAGATTATAAAGCATACAAATTTAAACATACATATACCAACCACCTAAAATATAGCATGCATTTAATCGATACTTGGACAATTATAAACTAAGAACATTAATAAAAGTTATGGAACATATTCATATTTAAAACATGAGAACAAACATGGATATGATTAAATTTATGATCTAACCTCATTTAATTACATTAAATATGACATACATATTCTAATCTAATTTACAATAACATCATTAAATTTGATTACATAATATACGATACATCCCGATTACACAAATAAAGATACATTTATACATTCGAATATGTATTACAATCTAAATCTTTAATACATTTTTGTTTTTCATTACTAATTTATCAAAAAAAAGTTATATAAGAAGGCCAACTATTCTGCACGAGTTTGTAAAGGTCCTGTAATAAATATGGCAATTACATTAACACTAATTTAAGACAATTAAGACATGTATATGGCAAGTTATATAATAACACACTGCATTTTAATTTCATGATTAATTAATTCTTCAACCTAAATATTCATATTCCTTTAAAAATAACATTCTTAATTTTAGAACAAACATAATATATCCACTCGATAGACACATTAGCACTTCCAATACTCCTCAGGGGAACTAGTTGATAAACTTTCGGTCATCAAGTAGCATGATGCCTCTAGTACCCCTCAGGTATTAGTCAATTCTTAATCCCAGTCATCAATCACACTCATGCCTTTAGTATTTCACGGATACTAGTCAATTAAAAATCTTAATTGTTAGGTAAATATGATGCCTCTAGCTTCTTTTAGACAACTAGTAAGAAGACTCTCGGTCATCAGTCACACTAATGCCTCTAGTATCCCATGAATACTAGTCAATTTCATATCCCGGTCATCAAATAAATATGACGCCTCAAGCACCCCATGAATACTAGTAAATTTCATATCTCGTTCATCAGATAAATATGACGCCTTTAGTACCTTCGAGTATTAGTCAATTCTTATCCTTTTCGTTGCACAATAAAAAAATAATAACAATGTAATATACATTTAATGAATTTGCAATTAAATGAATTAAGACAATCTTAATAATATTGGTCAAAGACACAAGGCACCTACCTTCACCTCCAACTATATGCACTTCTCCAACTACAGAAGATGTCACTCCAGGTACCTCTCTTTAATTTAGAGAAAGTACCATTATCAATATCTCTTTTATCTCATAACATATGATTATTCATTTTTAAATTTCATACTACCACACCATCCACCTATAAATTGTATCCTTTATTTTCACAACTTAAATCCTACTAAACATATTTCAATTAATCAATTTATGCTTTATTCACTATATGAGCTCCCAATTAAATCAAATTTAATAGCACCTTTTTGCATTAAATGACCTTCCTAATCCATATACTTTTGACCATAAGGTTCTCTCGTTTTCTTTTTCCAATTATTTTCTTTAATTCTTTAATAGTTTAAGTTCCAAATCCTTCATTACATATATTGTTTAAACAAAACACTCTAATTTCTACATCCTCACTGACAATTAATTCCAAAACTATAACTCACAACTTTTTAGTATCAAGAACAATGAGCATATTTTTTAAATAAATAGTGTTAGGATTAGTATCAATCTTAGCATCAATGTTAGTGGAAGAATATTACCATTTCCAACCATGATAAAGTCATTATCAATGTAAGTTTTAAAGTTATTTAGTTTACTTTTATTTGTAATCATATATGTTAAAAGCTATAGTATTAAGCAACCATTTAGAAGTTTGATTATCTATAATAGTAAGAATTGGTAATGTTTATGAAATATCATTATCTTGGAAGGAAACATTAAACCTATTAAAATATTTTAAAGCATATGTCTATGTTTAGCACATATTTGAAAAACTACATCATTTATATTATTGTTTAAATTTTTAGTTCCTTGCTAATTTCTCTATAAAGTTATTTGTAAAATTAATGGTTTGTCTGTTACTGTTATTATTGTTTTAAAGATAGCCTTGATATCCATTCATTTACTTTATCTTTATTTTTTGACAAACTACATCCTTTGAAATTGAATCTCTATTGAAAATTGCTTCTCTTTTTATTTGAAGCTTGCTAGCTCAAAAAAGCTATTTAAGGGTGTTAAAGGTATGCGTGTGTGCATATTTATTTTGAAAAAAGATACAGGACAATAGCTATAAGATTATAGATAATTAATATTTCATTCCCTTTCTCTCAAGCTAACTTTTTCCCTTGTTCTACTATAGTATCTTAGTTTATTGCATTAGTACACTCAAAGTCAATCTTTATAAATCTCTTCTACATCACAACCCATGACAAGCTCTTTGGCTTTATTGATCTATATTTTCAAACTCGAATGTTTTTTTATGGTCTCAAACAGGCACCTCGTGCATGGTTTGATTGGCTTAGTCAATTCTTGGTCTTCTTAGGATTTCACAATTCCAAGGCTAATACTTCCTAGTTCATTTTTCATATTCCTAAAGCTACAATATTTCTTGTAGCTTATGTTGATGATGTTTTATGGATTAGTGATAATCTAGTCTTTCTTCAGCATCTTATTATACATTTGGATATTGAAATTGACATTTGTGATCTTGGTTCACTTCATTGTTTTTTTGGTATTGAGGTTTCTTCTAGTATAGATGGTTTGCTTCTTTTATAACAATGGTACATAAATGATCTTCTTAAGAAAGCTAGTATGTCTAAGTGTTAACTAGTTGTCACTCTTATTGTCATTGGTTCTTCTTTTTCCTAATCAATTTTTAGATAGTTAATGGGTCTTTTTCCATATCTCACATTCACTTGACATGATATTTTTTTTGTGTTAATAAAGTATGTCAGTTCATGTATTTTCCTACTAATATTCATTGGTTGACAGTTAAACACATCATTTTCTATATATGTGATACTTCATCCTCTAGGTTGCATTTTGACTTGTTAGAGTGATCTCTCACTTAATGGATTTAATGATTTTGATTGGTCTGGCAATATTAATGATCAAAATATCATTATTGGTTATGCAACTTTCCTTGGTCGCAACTTTATCTCTTGAGAATCTAGCAAATAGCGTACAGTTGCTTGTTCTTCTACATAAGCTAAATATAAGGATATTGCTAATATTGTTGCTAAACTTATTTAAGTTCGATCTCTACTTCATGAAATTTGTATTTTTGAATCAACTCCTCATATGAGATGTGATAACTTAAAAACAACTTATTTATTTGCAAATCCAGTTTTCCGTACTCACATCAAACATGTTGAGATTGATTTTCACTTTATTTATGATATGGTTGCTTAGAAGGAACTCCAAGTTTAGCTTATTACTTCTGATGATTGGATTGTCGGTATGCTGATTAATCCTTTCTCATCATCTTGATTTATGTTCTTATGATCTAAGTTAAATGTGGTGCCTTTCTCATTCAACTTGCATAGTAGTATTGAAGCAATATGACCAAAAAGAATTTTAGGCCCATGATTAATACTATATTTATTATATTAGGGTCCACTAAACAAAACCCATTAGAATTAGTTAGGGTTAGTTAACTACATCCCTATATATATTAACCAAAAATATATAAGGTGTGAGTTTTTCATTGTAGCACTGAATACATATTATTGTGAATAGCTACAATGAAATTACCTTTTACCCATTGGTTTTTAAAAATACTAGCCTTGGTATTGGGGGTAATTTTTATCTTTTTCAATGGCTTAATGGTCATTAAAAGATTCTTGATGGTATATTCATCTAAAAAAAATAATAAAACTATTGAACAAAGGGTTTTTTTTTTTTTTGTATTTTCGCTTATTAGAATACAATAAAAAAGAGTTATTTGCCCTTAAAAAACATGAAAACAAATAAGGCATGGGTCTAGGGATATTTTCATCCTTTCACACGTTTTTTTTTT
>Ga0325405_1004740_pt1 | contig 13833 bp, 7 predicted proteins | sample PopdelMetagenome_21_FD_205663 | JGI IMG/M metagenome (GOLD analysis project Ga0325405, IMG submission 205663) | Populus deltoides microbial communities from Bellville, Georgia, United States - Xylem-Control-R2 | ecosystem: Host-associated > Plants > Phyllosphere > Stem > Wood/Secondary xylem... | reverse complement strand
TTGCAGAAACGGTGGCTCTCTCAGTTGGCTCGGGATTCTTGATGAATATCATGGGTATACCTGTTGTACGTCAAGTTTAGTTATGAATTTTTTATTTTCTCTTAACATTTTTAGTTGTGAAATTAATTTAGATTTCTTGCATCAGTTGCTCTCTTGGATAGAGAATTTATGTTTTTTTGGGATTGGTAATGTCAGTGATCAGTCACCTAAATGTCAATGCTGCATATGACCGCGATGAGAAAGTCGTCTAAATGTCAATGCTGCATTTGATCACCATGATAAATTGAAATTCAAGTCATTTTAATCATGTTGCTTTGATATAGTTATATATCCATGGTAAAAATGGAGTCTAATACTTAATAATTTTTTTGTTTGTGAGATTTTGACAATTTGGGTTAATTTACTGACCTTCTAATTGTACATTACATATGAATTTTGTTTGACATAATGGATTGGACTCCTTTCAAGTTAGGTGTAACATGATCTACATGTTAGGAATATCTGGATCATTGTTTTGAATTTTGATGGCTAGGATTTCATATCATCCAACTAGTGGGCGGTTAGGATTTTTTCTTAAAGAAAATTGGTAGTTAAATTTTATTTTTCTATAAGGAAATCTAAACTATTGAAATTCAAATCAATGGTTCGGATTCACCTAACATGATGTATCGTTGCCCCTAATTTAAGAGGAATCCAATCCTGTGATATTGGCTTCTATCTTGCATTTTGGCTCTTAATCATTGCCTGTTAGAATGTTAATATGGCAAGCTTGTACTGATGATCTTCATCAAGTAATCTGTCAAGTTACTTGGATATACTGTAAATTTGAGGTTACATTACTGTAAAATGAATTTTAAATATTATAATATTGACACAGGATTATGGTTCAAAAAGTCTTTTGAGATTTTTTTTCATGTCACAGGATTCACCAATGCGAGTGCCAGCTGAGCAGTTTCTTACCTTGAGGGCCTTTGGTGCTCCACCCATTGTAATTGCACTTGCAGCACAAGGCACATTTCGAGGATTTATGGATACAAAGACACCCTTATATGCCATTGGCAAGTATTGCAGCACTGTTTTCCTCTTCCTTTCCTTGCAATCCATTAGAGTTCACAGGGACAGAAAGTATATAGATGGATTTTCCTTTATTAAGTACACCAGGTGAAGAGGATGTTTTAAGTCAATAGTTGAATATAGTAGTTGGTACACCTTTATTAGTTAGCAAGGAAATTGCAACAAGTCAGTAAAATGTATTTGCAATAAACATTTATGCATTTACATGTTTGGTTGATGATGTAAGCAAAAGATGGCCTCATATTCACCACCAATATCAGCAACATGGTCCCATATGCTCTGAAAATATGTCTAGCATTTCAGGCTACTTCTTCTGATTGCATGATTTTGTTGCGAACCACACTTGTGATAAATTTGTATTTTGACTATCAGGTGCCGGCAACTTACTGAATGCAATATTGGATGCAATATTCATTGTTGTATTTGGTTTCGGTGTTGGTGGTGCTGCAGTTGCTACAGTGATTTCCGAGTATGTTAATAATGTGGTAAACTATATAATATCAGTGTCCTTTGCACATGATATTATTGTGGTTTTTTTTTTAATGGAACTGATTAACTGTTCTCTCCTATAAATTTACCTTTGTCCCTTTTTCTACAGATATCTCATCGCCTTCATCCTTCTCTGGGAGTTGAATGACAAGGTGCAGCTAATCTCTCCAAACATTGATGCAAGGGAAGTTGTCCGCTATCTGAATTCTGGTATGTTTCTTACCAGCTCCATTACATCTATTTTCATTTCAATTTGATGTCATTAAGAAAATTCTATCATAGAGAAATACAGTTTTCCATGCAACTAAATCACCAGCCTTTTTGGTGGGGCATACTAAACCCACTTTTGGCTACCTTAGTTACCCAAGGGTGACAAAATATGCACATAAGTATTTCATATTGAACATTTTTTCTGTGGATTTCATTTCTGTTCACTTAAAAGATCAAAGTCCACTGTAAACTATAACACCCACTACAAGTATCATGAATGAGAGAACAACCCATTTATTTTTCTGCTTGTTACACAGTTCACACGTAAAAGTTTTTAAGCCTGTTATGGGCATGTTGTAGATGTGTCATCGGTAATTGATTAAAATATTTCTGGGTTAGGTGGCAACAAATTTGTTACACGTATCCTGTTGAGAAGATTGTTTGCCAGATGAATGGGGGAGGCCAGGGGGGCATGACTAATGTGTCTAAGAAAAGAAGTTCTTATCATGTACTTTCAACACCTATGATTACTACTTATGCTTCCTGCCAGCATTGCATGTGAATGCAATGTTCAGTGGGATCCCTTCACCTTGGCTGTCGGCTAGCTAATTTCCTGAGCTCAGTTGAAATTTTATGTTTCACTTTCAAGCATCTTAACCAAAGTGATATCCTTTATGACTGATGAATTCAGTTCAATAGAACAAGGGACGCAAAAAGGAGTAGACAAATTATAATGCTCTGTCAATCATAGAATGCTGCAACTACTGAAGTTTTTTAATTAACCATGTGACAAGTTTTATGAAACTTGCAGGTGGTCTTCTTATTGGCAGGACCATTGCAGTGCTGTTAACAATGACACTAGCAACATCCATGGCAGCTAGGGAAGGCCCCATACAAATGGCAGGTCATCAAATTTGCATGCAAGTCTGGTTAGCTGTATCTTTGCTTAATGATGCTTTAGCCATCGCTGGCCAGGTAAAGAGTGTGCAGTTTAGTCTGTAAAGTGTATTTTACACGTGCTGATGTGAAATTGCATTAAAATACTGAATAGTGACTAGGCTAGAGCTGTTTGATCAATAGTTCTGAGTCTGGCATTTTGATGTTCATACATAAGCTGTAGCTTCATTTTTAGATAAATGAAGCTACAGTAACCCTCAATGGCCAGGTACATAGTTTACAGTTTTCACAGATGTAAAGTGTACTTCACAGATGTATGTGAAATTGCATTGGAATGCTGGACAGTTTGACCTGACAGCTATTTTCGTAGCCTGACATTTTGATGTTCATATGTAAGTTGTGGCTAAATGAAGCTAAATCTGTGGGGGAAATTTGATCTTTCTGTTTGAAATGTTTTTTTTTTCTTCTCAAATATATAAATATGTGATTTAATTTGATGGCATGGCATTTGCTTAGAAGAGCTGTATCCTGAGTGGTAACCTTGTTGGATGATCCTTGAAGCCAGTGATTGTTCTCCTTCATTGAAACCATTTGACTCAATTGGGCACACTGGAATTCCCTGTAGTTGAAAAGTGGAACATGCATGCCATCATTGTTTCTGTAATCATCACTCTTCTGCCTATCTGTCGCAACTCCTGTGCTTGTTGTCTTGATTACTCCTTTGACATGTTCCAAAAAGAAGAAACAAAATGTTACTAGCTTCCACTGCTTGAGTAATCTTGGTATGTTGGCTTAAATAAAGAAAACAAAATGAATATTGTCACAAAAAGTTTTGAACCAGAGCCAAAGTGCAAAGTTCAAGACAGAACAACTGTAGTCATTGTTTGATCTTAAATTAGGTAGAAGTTGTCGTTAAAACCGTGTTTCTAATAGTCTTAGAAGGGAGGCTTCTATACATAGAAGTAGGTATTTGGAAAATTTTGCAGCTTCCATTTTTGATCTTTTGATTCTGAAACTTACCGTCATAGATAGGGTTGCTGAGAAGTGCTGATCATTTCAGTTCCATCATTACTGTTCTGTTTCTCTTACAGGCTCTTCTGGCCAGTGGTTACTCCCAAGGGAATTATGAACAAGCACGACTAGTGATTTATAGAGTTCTGCAGGTTGCTGATACTTCTAGCTATTTTGCTGTATTCACTGTTGGTTGGCTTCATGGTTTTTGACATTAGAAAAATTAACCAATTGAATTCCATTATGCTATCACTTGATTGAAGAGCAGATTGGTTTGGTAACTGGAATTGCTTTGGGTGTGATATTATCCCTTGGGTTTGGAGCTTTTTCCAGTTTGTTTAGTACAGATCCAGAAGTTCTGGGAGTTGTCTGGTCTGGCATTTGGGTGAGGATTTCTTTTCTGCTAATTTTTTTCTTGTTGGAGGTCATTTATATGTTCTTAATAAATATATTGATAGAAAAAACTAATGTAATCGACAATGAATCATAAAAGCAAACAGATAAGCCTTAAAAAAAAGAACTTAGTAATAGGTCTTTGTTGCCTTGTAGCTACCTAATTTTAGTTTTGATTTTTGGTCAATTGCAATGCTGAGAAGTCAAGAATAGAAAGGTGTTCAGTTTCAAAATACTTGCGCCTTATGGTGCTGGTCACTAGAACCCTCAAGGTTGCAGTTGAGGTTTATGCCTTAACCTATGTTGGTTTTGTCCTAGCATCACGTCGGGCATCTTGAAAAAACCTTTTCACATATGGTTGAATTTAAGGATTCTATCTGTAGCTTCTCAATTCCTATGAAGCCAGAGTTTGGATCCTACTTATGAAACTTGGACAATCCAATTGTTTGGCCTAACTTCACCTAAACATTAACACTGCTTGCTTTTTTGCAGTTTGTTGCTGGGTCTCAGCCGATGAATGCTCTTGCATTTGTTCTTGATGGGCTATATTATGGGGTTTCAGACTTTGGCTTTGCTGCCTACTCTATGGTTTGTTCTTGTTTCTTTTGTAATAAGTGTATTATATGATGTGCCCTTTCCCTTCTCAGCTCCCCATTTGTGATTGTAGGTGCTGGTTTCTCTGATTTCTTCTGTCTTCGTACTTGTGGCTGCTCCTGTATTTGGTCTCACTGGAGTCTGGGCAGGTTTATTTCTCTTCATGACCTTGCGTGTAGTGGCTGGAGTTTGGAGGTAATAATTCTCATACTTGAGAAACTTTTCTTCTAAACCATTCCGCAATCATTTCACTTAATCATGTAGGTAAATTTTCTTCTAACCATTCCGCAACCATTTCACGTAATCATATAGGTGTCCATAAATTATATTTTGAAGTTAGATCATCAGTCAATTGCATCACAAGTTTTTTTTTTTTTAAATTTACTTTTAATGTAATGAAAAACCATATTTGGTTAGAATGAGTCAAACGGGTATGTGAGATTTTCTGGTTACAATATATTCTAGCTCAACCCACTCATGTCATATCAAACTAGTATGTATCTGCGATTCCAGTCTAACTACCTGTTAGAACTCCTGAATTGCATCTCTACTATCAAAATGTTTATGCTTCATTCATGGGTCCAAATCATGACTTCATGAAGAGTAAACATTCTTTTGGGCTTGAGATATAGCTAAGGTCTCTACGAAATACTTTCTTCCACTTGTTTGTGTATATCGAATTGCTTTTTCCTGCCACCTTGCACCAGGTCTTCCTAAAATCTCAATCTCTTTTAGGCTGGGCACAAAAAGGGGACCGTGGGAAATGGTCTGGGTGAATTCGCAACAGGAAAGCGAGTGAGATGGCTCAACAGTGTAGGCTTGTGATGCCATACGAGGGACAGGGTCCTACAACATGGCGCCAGGAGTACTCAAGACGAGATATTGAAAACCATCGAGCATCACGTATCGCTGCCCCCTAGATCATGCTGTCTTCATGGAACTTGAAATGGATTGCATCTTTGTTGATGGAGGTGGCTGTTAAAAGGGTTGATTATTACTGAACTCACGAGTTACACGACAGTGGCTGATTTTAGAAATAGTGAGCTAGAACAAATTATTGTATATGGAGAATTCTAGTTAGGAGCTGAAAAGCTAATTTTTTTCTTTATATATATATATATATATATAAAACTGTAATTGGAGGACAAATGTAGACAGAAACTTGCCAAGATTTTGCAAGAGCTATAGAAATGCTCCTTTTAGTAAATCTCTGAAGAGTGATTGTCAGCATACTGTACAAGGTTGTTCCCCCCTCAAAGGAACTACATATTCTATAGAAATGACATGCATACGAAGTCAGCAAATATTTGTACAAGATTGTTAAAATTCTCTGCTGGGAGTTCAAAGAGATTGAATTGCTACAGATCCTTCCACCGCAGATAGAGTAAAAGAGAGACATATATATCAGGCCAAGGTTCAAAAATTACAGCTAGCTTTAGCACCATCAATGGTACTCGCCGCTAGATACCAAAGCAACTTGTTTTATTGATACTCGAATATTACTAGAATTGTAATTCAGGGAACCAGGGATCAAGCAATTCTGGCTCTCCAACTAAGCCCCAGTTGATGTCCTGCTTCGACAGATCAAAATTACAGCCCCCGCCTAAATCTGCCTCCTGAATGTAGCTCAAGCTCCCTGGTAGATTTGTTCCTGGGCTCTGCAACTGGCAGGAGAGTTCAGGTGGCCGTCCACTCTGTAACTGGCAGTAGAGGTCAGGTGGCCTTCCACTCTGTAACTGGCTTGCAGCATGAACCTCGCCGTGAACATACCCATAATTCCTCTCTCCCTTTAAAGCATAACTGTCGGGAATACCTTGGATAAAAGGCTTGATATCAATTTCTGGATTGCATAAACCCAGGTCTATTTCATCATGCCTGGCCTCAAAGTGGTTAGAGTTGCCAACTGTCAAGCCTGAAAACTCTTCTCCCGTCGTTAATGGCATCTGAGCATCATAGAAAGATTTACGATCAGTTCTCATATCATGGTCGGAAGACAAGCATTCATGGAGTCTGTTGCTCAATCTGGATTCCGCAATCTCATTCTTTAATTTATATTCTACATTTTCAGTCTCATTCTGCAAGAAATCATATCTGTCGTCGATACCATGACAGCCCCAAGATTCCACAATTTCTGCAAGGTCTCCATCCATTTCTCCCCTCAATACGGGTGCTTCAGCTTCAACATGATGAGAAGACATCAATTCATTTGTTAAATCCCATACCTCAGCTTTCAACTCCCTTCCACTGCTCTCTGCCACCTGAAATTTCTCAACTTCCTCCCCCGATTCATTGACAGCATAAATCCCAGAAGAGTCTGATTGTTTATTTACTTCTCTTGACCCACAATAACCCATCTTCAATCTCTCAACCGTATTATCCTCATAGTTATCCAGTGTTGTTTTAGACTCAGTTGCAGTCATCGAAGACGCTAAGCTCCCCAACTGATCCCCTGATTCATGAGAGTAGTCTGGGAAATTGAGTATGGCATTAGGACCATACATGGCTCTTGCAGCATAATCATAAGCACGAGCAGCTTCAATAGCAGTAGAAAATGTACCCAGCCAGAGTCTAATTCTTCGTTTGTTCGTTACGCTGCCTTTTTTGACAGGCTCTCTAATTTCAGCAACCCACTTGCCCCAAGTTCTCTGCCTAACACCTCTATATCTACAGCTCTTATTCTCTGGGCCACCTTTTCCTTTCATGCAACCTTTCTTCGACCCCTTGCCTGGAACCTTAGTTATCTGAAGCTTGTTGTTTTTCTTCCACTTTGCAAGTGTATCTTCTATTGATTCACAACCATTCCGCCTTCTCTGCCACTTCTTCTTGTTCTTGCTGCTAAACCCAAGCGCAGAACTCTGTCTCGACGAATCCTCCATGTCAATACTCATTAAAGACGTTCAAGCTTGTTCTAAAACCACAAAATGAAAAGGTTTATGAGAACAAAACCCCCATGTGTTTCTCGTAAGAATCTCAAAGAGAATCCGGTCTTTGCTTACGATAATAACAAGTTAGTAACGGCTAATAAAAATAGCCTAAGTTGTCTGAAGTCTAAAAACAGAGAACTCACCAAAAGTAACTTGATTGATACCCTCCTTACCTTCCCTTTTCTTTCTTCTAACTCCTTCAAGTGTCCTTCTCCCTTTTATATTTGTCTAAAGAGGTTTATCTAGGGTTTTAGGAATATAAGTTGGTGCTCGTGTTCTTGTGGGGCTTTGTTGCTCTATGATCGTGGTGGTTTTTTCTATTCCAGAAACTTTGCTGGGAGGACTTATCTTCGATGCGAAGCAACGATTGTCTACGATTACTCTTTCAGATTTCAGGACTTTAAGAGGGAATGGATATGCTTGCACTTCTGCTTTTATAGTCCCAAGATAGATGATGCTTTGTTGACGTGGCCCTGTAAGACTTTATCGTGGCTTACATTTGGCCACTGCATAATACACGTGGCAATACCCCATTACTTGCTTCATGTCATTTTCTTGGAGCTCAAGACATCGCGTCTGATATTTTCTTCTGGTCTATCCAAGAAAATATCAATCTGGGCCGAATTGCGGCTATTTACTAGAGCATCAAAAAGAAAAAGTTAAAGGAGAGGAAGCGTAATTTTTTTCTACTTTTCTTTGTCTTGACAGAGGCCAAGTATCCGTGTAACTTCTACTTTCTTTCCTTTTTACGCGTTGTTTTTATGTTACATTACAGCATCTTTTTTATTTTAAAACAATTAAATTAATATTCTTTTTAAATATTTTTTTATGTAATAAAAAAATATCATTTTAAATTATTTTTAATTAAAAATCACTTTTAAAAAACACATGCACCATAATATCAAATAATATCAAACACACACTGAGATAAAAATCTCCACTATATATATAATTTGAATATAATAAATATCAACTTGAATTAAATACATATTTTTACATGTATCTATATTTCATGTTGAATAATAAATATAGATACCTCATTATGCATATGGTAAAAATAACTAATTTTATTACCTTTTAGGTAAATACTAGTGTATTTGCATGTATTCTGGTCAGATTATTGTTTTTTTAAATTTTTAAAAGAGTTAAGAGTATGAAGAATTTTTTAGCAGAATTATTAAATCTAATCAAATATTGCAATTTTAAAATCTGTTAACTTGTCTCCTTGCCTAACTTGAGTTTTTAATTAAATTGTGTGGGAGCTGATCTAAAATAAATTATTCAATTTAATGAGTTCAAAGACAAGATAATTTGAATAACCGATAAAAACATGATATAGTTTTTTTTTAAAAAAATTAAGACAACAATTTGTTTTTATATTGAGATAATACAAGATTGGATCGACCTTAGTTACCTTACAACCTGAGTTATGAACTTCAATAAGTTTAATAACTTTGTTGTTTTTGTAAATTATCTTTATCTAATTTTATGATAACATTTGATGCTTTCAAAATCAAACATCAACTCTAAAAAACATTTATTTAAGGTCATGATAACCCTATAAAAAATATTAAAAAATAAACCATGAATTATATTTCTCAACCAATCCAATATTAAATAAGAGTGAAATAAAAAAAATAAAGAAATCAAAGAACCAGAAACTAAAAATAATATATCAGGTTTGATAGGTAAACCTATTAAACCCGTAAATTAGATAACCCGTCAACACATCAAATCACAAATTAGGTAATGGACTCCATTGGAATTAATGACTTGTTTTTTTAAAACTATTTTTATTTAATTATATAATAAAAAAAATAAACAATCACAAAATTAAGTATCAAACTAATACTGAGATATTTTTTAAGCTTATGATAATCTTATAAAAAGTAAAACATAATAAATTATAAAATTTGATTTTCAATTAGTCCAATATCAAAGAACTTGATTTTCAATTAGTCCAATATCAAAGGATAAAATTAAAAACAAATAATTAAAAAAAAAATTACACAACTTTCTAAAATTTAATAACATTTTTTTTTAAAACTATTTTTTTAACTATATAATTAAAAAAATAAACAATCACATAATTAATTTCAATTAAAAAACAAACCTTGCTAAACCTGAAAACCAGAATTACCTCACCAAACTCGTAAGCTGGATAATTGATTTTACAAAGTTTATTAATCTATTTTTTTAATTATTTTTTAACTATTTTATTTTAAATTAACCATACGGCAATGCCAGGATATATTTTTTTAATACCAATCCTATATTAAATTTTTTTTTTTTATAACTCTAAACCCCATAAACATATCATACAAGAGCTAAATTAGAAAAAAATCAATAACATAGAAAAAAAGGATCAAAATGCAATAGTGCTTGTGGGGGAAAACACTGACTGAATGAATATAGTAGAAACCTAACATGAGAGTACAAATTGCCATCCGGATTGGGTGGTCTGACCGTTTCTGGTATGGTCTTAAGACCAATTAAGATCTGACCCAGTATTTACTATTTACAGGATGAAAGGCACAGTGTCAGCTCCTGAGCACAAATGAAAACTTCAATAAGCAGAGATCAAAGCAGCATAACCATTTGATTTCATTTCTTTTCTAAACCAACATCAAGTTCTCAGTTCTCCTTGTATAAGCAAATTCAAGATAGCACAGAGCAACGATTTTAATACAATGAAAGTGTACAGTGTACACAAACTCAAAAAGAAGGGGGCAATGAGCCGTTCTGAAAATCCACCGCAAAGCAGTTGCTGGTATCATCTGCGGTTCAATGATAATCAGGCATCTAGAACTCCCGCCACAAATATACAACAACGGTAGCAATCAATACTAATTTCTTGATTACAGATCTCCCAAACAATGGCTACGTGATTGGGCACCTTCCTGTTCACAAAGATTCCCCAAAAACAACAGGGCAGGAGGAAAAATGAGAAATCTAAAGCGGATCAGCTTCCAACATTTCAGCCAAGTGCTAAGAAAATTCAAACTTTGATATCAAATGGAAGATCACACTTTTCAGTCAGCTTACAAAGAACAATGGCACCAAATTCTAATAATTTGTTAAAATGTAAGATTACTCGGCCACAAACACAAAAGACAGGTTCTACTAGAATCATGATTACACCTTCACAACAGTCTATACTGCCTCAAAGCCACGGACAAGATTATAGGGTATCCAGGAGCAAAGTTGCAAATGAATAAAGAGATTTCTGAGAACCATTCAGACAAGTTTTCTGAGGCTTAGATTCAAACGGTTATTATAGACTGCTATAAAAAATAACAGGGACCATGAACAGTTGTTAGAGATGAATCTCAAATCAAGCGTTACAATTTAAGAAGGGAAATCATGACACCATAACACAGAGAGAATTGACTTGGCTAAGTAGCTAGCTAATATAGGATAAACTTGAATAACCATAAATAGCTTTGTCATAAGTGGAAACCATACACATCAAGCTAAAGAGAGAAACAATTTGTTCATAAAATGTTGTGAAGCTATAGGGAACCCGTGTTTTTATTCTTACACATGAGTCTAGTCCCTCTTCAGGCAAGATGAACTTAAAACCATATAAAGAAGTAATACTTGGATAAGCCTAATCGGATTCTTTTGATCTTTAAGCATACATGTGACTCAAAAAGTAAAAAACTACATTAAAGAGAAGTTTAGGAGTTAATGTGAAGAGGGGGGGAAAAATGTTGTGCACAAATCTTTTATGCAAAGATGAGCACAATATATGAACTCTAGCTTCCTTGAAAAACCAGGAAAACTTGTATAGACCCCGTGAAAGCACATACTCTCCCCAAACAGTAAATTATAGTGAACTTGAGAGCATAAGAACTCGAGTATTCTCACACAACAAACTCTCAACATATTGCCAAATGGATGAATTGATGCTAGTTCTCTATCCAATTTCTCACTGTGACGCACAAGATTCAATTCATAAATCTTGTAACCCATCATTTATTCATGTTGCAGTTATTATGATTGTAGCCGCTCTGCATAGAACTCTTTTTTCTAACAAAATACCACCCTTAATTTTTTTTATTTTTATAATGCAGCAAAGAAAAGAAAAACCTCAGCAAAAGAAACAAAATTACCTGATACAATAAGAAAAAAACTTAAAAACAGGACTGAAGCAGTTATTCTGGTACAGGCCTGGCAATTTTGTACCTCAGTTTCCTATTATGATTTTCCTGCCAAAAGTTCAAAGCAAACATCAATGCCATTCAAACCCATCCAGGACACACATGCCTAATCCACAAGGCAGAGTTCAATACTTAAATCTTTCTGCCTTCTAATTGATGATTGGCCATGACAAACTACAACTATCAGTACTGTAAACCATTATTAAGAAGCTAATCACAAAATGCATGCACAAATACAATTATCCAATGCTTACCATCTCCAACACCTTAGCATTACTCTTCTCAACTTGCCTAGCCAAATTGTCAAGCTTACCCAACATTTTCTCATACAAATCCTCCAAACTCATTGTAGAATTCAGCGTCTCCGATCCCATCAACTTCCCTAAATCCTTAACACAAAACCCTTCTGCAACCATATCCAACTCCTTTTGATCATTTAAAACCCTATCCATCCTATTCAAACCCTCCCCCACCTCATCATTCATCGCCGATGCACACTTCAACTCCGGAAACGGCGAATTAGGGCTAAAACACCCGTAGTTTCCTCGAAAATCCGGCCCAATGTTATCAATCCCAATCGATTTCGGGTCAAAACACCTTGAATTAACCCGAAACTGATACGCGCGATACTCATGCGTATGGTACAACAACTCGCCTTGTACTGGCGTGGTAAATAACAAAAATACGCACGGATTCAAATCCTTCTCACCCTTCGCCGCCGTCTTAAGGCGGCTCAAAGATTGCGAAACGCAGAATTCCCTCATCGAAGGGCGGATTGGGGACTTCCTTCTCGCGGAAAACCAGCCGAGGAAATTACTGGTGCTACTGCTACTATTGCTTTGATGAGTTGTTGGGGAGACGAGTCGGTGGAGAGTCACTGAGTCGACTCGGCCGAGCGAGTCGTAGAAGGAGAGAGGGATATTGGGGCAGAAGAAGGAGGTAATCGTAGCGATTACGTTAGAATCGGGGTTTTGGGGAGTGTTGTCGTCGGTGAGGGTAGAAGGGGTGAGATGGGTTACGTGGCCGAATAAGAGACCGTCCACGTCGCCGAGGGAAGTGGTGATGCGGTGCATCAAGGCGGATAATGTGGGGCCTGATATTGTGATCTTTTGGAATGGAAGATCGTCCATGGCGAGAGAGATAGAGAGAGAGAGAGGGCGAGTGAGAGAGAGCGCTAGGTATTGGGAGAGACGAGTGTGTTTTTTTGGTTTGAGGGAGAAGATAAGAAACGGTGTCGTTTTAATGGCTGGGCAATGAATAAATACTGTGTTCGGTTTGAGAAAAAAAGGAGGGAAGGAAAGGAAAGAGAAATTATTAGCTTTTTAATTTTCCTTCCATTATTAATATAGTTATTAAATTCAGCTCGGCGCATGAAATAATAGAAATTTAGAGAGTGATTCAGGTTGAATATTCAATTAAATTAGATAATATATTGATTCAGTAAAGTTTTAATTTATTAAATTTGTTTTTTAATGATTTAACTGATTCAATAAAATTTAATTTTAAAAAATAAAATAATATTTTTTAATTAAAATAATTGATTCAAGATTGATAGGTAATTTGTAAATAAAAGTAGATGGACATCGATCATAAGCATGATTTCTACCTTATATTTTATATTATTTTATGAATAATTCCTAATTTCATAATAAATATTGCAAGAATCAAAGAATCCGTGGACTTCCCTCGTATAGTTAACCTTCCAAAATAAATTGGAAGCCAAAATTAGTCGTTTTTTACTCCTCAAAAAGTACGGGAAAATGCTAGAATTTTGCTTAATCTCCTGTACTTGCCACCGAAGAACTTGTCGGAATCGCTCTAGTTTCAATGCATCAAGCAACTCATCATCACTAATGGTTGGCGAGTACCTCAGGAGCTCTACATCACACTCGATGATGGCTTGCTTGCTCATCAGCCATCAAGTAGTGTGGAGGAAGAGAGTGGACAAGGTCATTTGTTGTTATAATTTGTTCTCATGGAAGGAGGAAAACTCTTTTCAATAAAGATAATGATTCTTAAACCAATTTTATTCTCTCTATGAATTCAAAGAATGTTAACCTTGTTAATTGATGTTGTTA
>Ga0325405_1004738_pt1 | contig 13835 bp, 8 predicted proteins | sample PopdelMetagenome_21_FD_205663 | JGI IMG/M metagenome (GOLD analysis project Ga0325405, IMG submission 205663) | Populus deltoides microbial communities from Bellville, Georgia, United States - Xylem-Control-R2 | ecosystem: Host-associated > Plants > Phyllosphere > Stem > Wood/Secondary xylem... | reverse complement strand
TTTTTTATATTCCCCCCCCCCCCCCCCCCCCACACACACACACACACACTGGTTTCCATGGCATCTTTATTTTCTTTGTGATTATCTGACTTGACCCGAAAAAATTCTTCTCAAATGTAAATTGCAGTACCATACAAGCACAGAATTAATTTTATCATTCTGCACATGAAACTCAAACGTCCAAATTAAGAAATGAAGAGAAGGAATCTGGGATCATGGAGTAGTTAATTTTTTTTTGTCTTAATATAGCTTAATTAAGTTTTGTAGTTGATTGCAAACTTTGTCCTACTCGGTCGCATCCTTCGCTATTGATTTTGAATTTATTGTTTCGTCATCTAGGATAATAACATTGCTGCTTATAGTCTACCCTTCCTACTAACCCTGCATTGTCAAGGTCTTCTTTGTTGTTATTTTAACTCCTAATTTATGATTCCATGCTACACATAACATGAAGTTTGCCTCTAACATTGTCCAAACATTTCCCTTTTAAGTTGCAGTCTGTCAACAAAAGAAGCCTGTATCTTTACCTCTAAACCAATTTTTTCACATTCCTGCTGCTAGTTATTTTTATCTAACCAGTACCGATTAACATCTTAATAATGTTCAGCTATCATCGCTGAATTTTTAAACCACCACCTCAATATGCAGTCATCATTATGCAACTATTGGTATGCTTAAATTTGTATTCACTTAGTGTGAAGTTTGAATAGCACAAGCTACAACTTGAAACATATTGGTATTGTTAAATTACAGTCTGGTGGGAGCTCTTCCTGATTGAGATGATAATATCACATGCATCCACGTGGACTACATGGTTTCAATCTTCAAAGTAGAGCCTATTTGATGTCAAAGTAGAGGCTTCAGTACTTGCCCTATCCTTTTCCAAAATAAATTTAAGTTTCTCATTGCTATAAGAATCTAGATGCACTAGAAAGATAACTCGGAGGAAGACAAAAATCAAGCAGGATGATTCGATGCATTCCGAGCCTCCTATTTCTGATATTTTATTCAGATATAGTTATTCTCCTTGATTGTGTTAGCAGAGGACAGTCAATATATGTGTATATTAACTTCATTTCTGTCTAATCACATATTTTTCCCAATCTGGTCAATTCAACACATTGTTTGTTTTATGATGAATATGTCTGTCACATGATCACATAACCTACAAAATAACTAATGGCTTTGTTTACCGATGATTATGTGCAAACCTCGAAAGATTGCCTGCTACACTTACTCGGACCTCTTACCACTAGATATAGAGGGGTGAGGACAACGGCTTCCATTATTTTTTTTAAAAAACCACTTAGATGTAAATTTTTAATTGCAGACCAAATCTACCACAACATGATGTGAAGCTACAGAAGATGCATGATCTATGATATAATTTGTGGTTATGGAAATATATAGATTTTGTAATCTGATTGATACACAATGGCGATCGGTTGAGATTTTGTCCTCCTGCATTTTTACAAAGAAAGTATGAAATTTGTGAAGAGAAAGAAATATATTTCTTGATGTTTTGCTTTCTAATTTAATTTTTTGCTGACTGATCTTATTGTGGCATTTCAATGTTGTAAGTTGCAAAAGGCTTAGTAGATAACCAGTAGAAAAGGAAAAAATTGAAAAACAATTGATCTTTACTGTAATCTAAACAATCAAAGAAGCCCAAGTTTTATGACTGCTAACATTTTCTTGCAAGCAATGACAGATTGAAGGCATATATAGTACCTCATAGAAACAAGAAGCATGAACATTTATGCATGCGATCTGGTCATATACCTGCATGCATTCGAGCTTGAAGTTCCACTGTGTCCTAATTAAATGAATCAGTTGGATGAGAATGCGTTTTTTGGTCTAGCAAGCTGATGCTCTTACAATTTATAACTAGATTTGTTGCTTTTAGACAAGTTATCTTCCTCAGCAAAACAATCTGCTTTTGTTCCCATTGAAAAAGCGATGTTCTTGCTGCTAGCTACAAATCCCAGTCCTTCTACAGACAGACAGATTTTGCTTGCGGTAGAAGTATCAAACCAATAAAGAGGAAGATCTTCTCGCTTCATATACAGTAACGATTTTGTTTGTTACTTCATTCCTACTCAAATAGATCATACCTTCAAGGACAGCAACTCCTCTATGAGTTTCTTACTTGAATGTTCAGACCAATTCTTACAGATTAGCTACGTGTGTGGTAATTTTTTTTTTTTACTGAACATGAAGGCTTTCTTCCACAGAAAAATCAACTCTAGTCTGATAAAATGAAAGCCATAATCAAGGACTAATGGTGGAATGGGAGTTGAAGTTAAAGAACAATTAGTAATTGTGTGATTTTCGATGTCAATGCATTTCCAATCATGGGTTCCATATAAGTAACAGCATTTTTATAATTATAATGAACTGATCATTGCAAAGTAGGGGCAACTCCCTTAAAGCTTGCTTGCCATGTCTAAAGGATAGGAGGCACTCCAAAAATATTCATCCCTTTTTATTCTTTTTTTTTTTTGGTGAGGTCTTTGATTTAATTACTCTCCTGACATTTTTTTTTTTAATTTTTGGTTCGTGATTAATTAGCTGATAACTTGACCAGTCAAAATTCTCTCAAATGCTGCATGTACAATAGCATGCAAGCAAGATTTTTTTTTTTTTTGGCATTTAAAGCTCATCTACCACATGGAAAACAAAACCAAAACAAATTTATAAAGGAGAGAAAGCATCTAGGATCATGGGATATCGGTCAATCTGTTCTCTTAAGCAAGCTAACTTGTAATCTATACTTGATTGACCTACATTTTAAAGTCTTTAATTAATTTTCTATTCTTTTGATTCCAAATTTATATATGGTTTTGTCCGACACTAACTTTAATGTTCACGAGCACTAGTCTAAATTTCATCTTTTTTTTCCTGCTTATCGAAAGCATTGAAATTGAAAAAAATAAAAAAAAAATGCAGAAACTGAACACATGCCTTTATTTAACAATGTAATCGTTAGCTAATTGAACAATGATCGTGTCCGATTTCCTTACGGGAAGACTTAACTCAATCTTTTTTTTGTCTTTGAACATGGGGGATAAGAATACCACAGGCGCATGTGATCTGCTTGTTCTAGTTCTGATGCAATGACGTTATGTACCGCATAATTTTATAGCAGAGAGAGAATCGTCATGGGAACATGAGACATCATTCCCCGTATCTTTGTTCAAATCAATTTCTCTTTTTTTTTTCTTTTTTTCCTGGCTGTCTGAACCGAAATGTGTTAGAAATATGACGTGGAGGAACAAGAAATCGTCCATGATGATTCGGAGCAAGCTAAATTATCACTGCATATTTATTGCTTGATTTCGTGATCTTACTGTTGATTACGATTAAGAATTCAGGATTTTGTTCTCCTTTGTCAGACAATCTTGTACAAAGATCATGGATTTAACTTCAAAAACAAACATCATGTCAAGATGCTTGCTTTTATATCTTATCGCCAGAAAAAAAAAATTATATTTTGTTTGTAACTCGAACCACAAAATAAAGGGAAAAAATAAAGTAAAAAAAAAAAAGCAACAAAAAATTATTGGGTTAATTTGTCACTTGACCCAAATAAAAGCGAGATCATTTCAGCTAGGCCCACTAAACGCTGCCTGGAATTATTGATGGGCCGTGTGGCCCTCTATCAAAAAGTTTATAAAGCCTCAGAGACCATTGAGCTGCCAGAAGCTCCACAAGGATGCAACCGCCGAGAAACGTCAATAATATTAATTTGAAGTAAAGAATAAAATAAAAAAATTTAATATTTTTTAAAAACACTTCCAAAATATAATGTTAAGCACACCCCCATCATGCCCCAGATGGGTATCTGATTCCTTTTTTTTATTTTTTTATTTTAAGAATGTAATCGAAGTTCGACTTATTCGAGAGTAGGAATAATTTGAGAAACCTTTTGGAACATGATTTTTCTGAATCATAGCATTGATCCAGCAATTAACCACTAATATATGTAAATAAAGATATCAAAAAAAGGACACTGAAAAGAAAGAAACGCCCCCAGTTCTCCAGCAATTAACCACTGATTACTTATAAACGATTTAACATTTCTGATAAAAACATATTTCTGAGAGATTTACATTTTTGAAGGTTTAGATTTAGCGAAATTGTTGACTTATTTATTTTTTTTTTTTCTTAGAATGACCTAATCAATAGCTTCATTCGTTATTTTGTGTAAAATTCGGTGCATGCAATTAATTATATTATATTCATTACCGCATGTTTTATTTTAGTTACAACTAGTTTCACGCTAAGGTCTAAGATTAGATTAAAAAGATTTCAGGTCATGATTTTTTATAACATCCAAAAATGCGTTCAGGATATAAAAAATTATTTGATATTATTATTAAACTTGACCTGACAATTCAACATTAAATTCTCTAACTCTACCTCCTTATCTAGTCCTAGTTTAGATTTAACTTTGTAAGAATTATTCTAACTTGATCTAATTTATCTGATTAGTATAAAAATAACTTGAATGATTGATTAAATTAATCAAAGTTTTGTAACTTAACTTTTAAAATCTGTGAGTCGGGTCATGGACGATAGTGGATTTAAAAATTTAGGTTTTAAAAGATTTTATATTTAATGATAGGATAAGAAAACTAAATATTTATAAAAGTTAAGTATCACCTAAAAGTCAAAATATTTGTTTAAAATTGTGATGATTTTATTAAAAAATACAAAATAAATTATGAACAATTAATTTAAAATTAATAAAATATTAAATGATAAAATTGAAAGTAAAAAAAAAAAAAGGTAAAATTTTTTAAAAAGAAAAAAAAATTTAAAAATAAGATGATTTACGGTTTGTATAACACTAAATAAATACTGAATCACTGTAATGTTTTCCATTTCTTTTACTGGAGAGAGTAATAAAAGAAGTGTTGACTTATGGAAAATTTAACTGTAGTACTTTATTTCTTTGTAACAACGTGCAAGCCATAATTTTTCATCAACTTTGTACTAAAAATGGTTCTGCGTGTTCGGAACGGGCTTCCCTCGAGTTTTAGTTTCCTCCATTTTCTTCGATCAGTTAATTAGGTTAATGATCTCTCATATAAAAACACAACAATACAACTAATGACTACCATAACCTCTTTTGATTCATCTTCTTAATGTTTCCTCTCTATTTTTCTTAATGTATTTTTTCTCGGATCAATTTACACGTAAATTGAAAATAATTTATTTCTTAAATGATTCTAGTGACACATTCTTCGTATTAGAATGATACATTCAGAAGATTTTAATAAGTTTAGCTTTCAAGTTTGAAACTAGAAATCTAAGAAAAAATCTCCGTCAATCCTTCGAGATTTCTCTTTTCCTTGTATAACAAGTGTTTTCAATACTAAAAAAGGGAATAGAAGAAGACTACACGAACAAAACTTCAAAAGTTCCATCAATATTATCGACTCGATCTCTTCATATGTTGATAAAGATTTTCGCTGTCGAGAACTCAAGTCGCCGAAATTCATCACTTATTAATACTCAATCTGTTTGTTGGCGCTATGAGATCACTTGATAAAATGAACTTCATTCAAGGTTTTTGGTTAATTTGTTTATTGCTCATCTTCTGTTCGAAATTGGAAAATGAATTAATTTTATACGGACAAAAAGAAAGAGAAAGAGTTGGCGGAAATTTGCTTGAATCATTAGTTAATTTTGAGAGGATAACGATATATATATATACTAGTGTCTTGAGGGTTAAAGAATTGTAAAAAATAAGTTGAATATTTATCAGTTGAGCGATAATTTTAAATTACTTGTCACTAATCGACTTAATCATTCTTGGAGAATTATAATTGAGGGGAGAAGGATGCAAGAAAATCACAACCTATTCATTTTGAAATTTCGAATTCGTCCATGCTGCTTCGATTATTTCTGCGTTTTCTTTTCTTTTCAATCAATTATTAGACATTTGCTTGGTATCAATTACGCTCTAATTGACATAAAAAAGAAAGATTTTCCACCATTTTTAACCACTAGCTAAGAAAAAAATAATGACGATAGTAACTGAATATTTATTAGAAACTATCCATATATATTGAATTAACATGATGTTGTCTGCTTTGATGAGCGGATGCTATCCAACTCACCGGCTTCAAGTCAATTGCTGTAATGCAAATGCAAGAAGAACAAGAAATTACAAAACTTCAGCTAAATATTAGGGTTTACTAATTTTGTTGTTTATTCTTTCAGATAACACAGCAGGCTCAATCCAAACCCTTGTTATAAATAAAGTCAACGCGCGAATTCAAGTGTCACTGGGCGTTCAACTAGATGATCATGAGTTTAAAAGAGTGATCTTGAGATATTGACTATCACTCAAACATTCCGCAGCCAAAGCACTTCACTGCACACCTAGAACACAGGATTGCCCAATGTTAAAAACAGAACACCCTAAATTGTCCAAAAACATAGGTAGCATCAAATATAAAGCAATCCAAATACAATACAAACTTCCATTTCATTTTCTCTAATTAAGCTCTGTAATGGCATCAGTTGCCTGGGCATGAGAGTTAATTAGTTCCAATCCCATGCATGATTTTAGTTAAAATATTTGTATGATCAGCTGCATAGTGGAACTAATTTGAATAGTACTTGGTACTTGCAGGAAGATTTATGACAATTAAGAAAAGATATGGCAGACGTTAAACCATGCATTATACAGAATTGGTACATCAGGAATGATGTCATCGACATCCATCACTCACAAAATCACTTACAATAACATGGTTCCTTTCAAGATTGATCATCAGACAGCACAGGTTTCTTACGATGACTTGGAAATCACTTTACCAGGCATAATCGAATATGCAACATGTACATCAGATTATATAAAAGCCCCGAGTACAGTGGATAAATATATACAAGGAAGACAATTGCCACCAAAATGGAAAGAGAACAAAAGGTGAAGGATTTATGTGGAGCAGAAGAATTTAAGACAATATTGAGATGTTTATAGAAACGGTTGTTTCGGTCAAAAAAGAAAGGGTTCTAGTACCGATTAAAAGCCTGCAGGGTAAAGTGGATAATCCACTTCATCATCTAGCTCCTACAATAGAACTACAATCAACGCTGCAAATTCTTTCTTTTCAGCCAGATCGATCAACACAAAATAATTCCCATTATTATATATGGCATGAGCAATTTCCTGAGTAGTGTATATATCAGATTACTTGAGCAGTACTTCCACAAGATATTAGACAGCCACTTGGTTTATCTTTTGCACATACATTAACTATTTACAGCAAAAACAAGAATCAAGTGTTAATCTAATTAAGGTATCTCATTCCCATGGTATCTAAAATAATTATTTTGCTTTAGAAAGAAAAACATATATAGTACCTGGTAAAAACTCAGTTAATTAAACGCGTATGGGTGTATTATTATATACCAAGTAGCCTATCAAGCTAGGCACAAGCTATCATCTGAAAGAATAAACAACAAAATTAGTAAACCCTAATGAATAGCTTAAAATTAAACTGATATTTTCATGAATATTTTATCACACACACCCCCAAATTTTGAGAAATCAGAAGATCTTCCCTGAATCTGAAAAAACAAAACATAGTTTCCAAGAATATGGTTAGAAGAGCACACGGTAATTCTTTCTTTTAATGCTCAAATGTACAACTACAATATTGGTGATAAGAAACTGAAAGGCAAAATACGAAAATCCCGTCACCAAGCTAAAGATTTCCATGAAGAGGCAACGGAACAATCAAAACTCTACAAATCTACATGTACAAAAGAGCAACAAAATGATTGTATGTGTGACTTGGTGTTTTCAAGCACATCATATCCTCGGAATAATTAAAAGCTTTGTCAGTAATCTGAACACTTGCACATATTATACACAGCTGGGAATGATGATCAAGATCTAAAGAAAGGACGATAAGAGAAGAAACATATATAGAGAGAACAAAAGAACCTCCATGTAATCCAAGAAATAAAAGTGGCCCACGATGTCTAACGATGTACAGGTTCATACCGAAGTACAGACATCCTTAATAAGATCAGATCAAGTGGTGGTGGCAGCACCAAAAAATCACCTGAAAAAAGTAAGTCGGATAAAAGCACTCAAAAGGAATCATCACAACAAATTCAAATCTCTTCAGTGAACACAGAGATTTACACCCTATTACCAAAACCCTGGTGCAAGTTCGGGTTAAACAACACAAAACCCTAACAGGTATCAATGACTGAAAATAGCCACAACAAATTAAGTAGTGAACCGAAACATAAGCTCCAAGAATGCTGTTTAATAATTTAACTGAGTAAAAAAAAAGGTATATATTTCAATTTCAAAGTATTTAGTGAGTTTACCTTCATCTTTGGGAGCCGGTAAAGTTGGAGAAAAGGAGATAAATAAGCCATTTATTGCCGCTGCAGCATCATCAAGATTCCCAATTCAAAGGGCTATTGGATTAAAAAAAGGGACCACCAGAAGCCACCATCATCACCACACACTAGCCCTAAAAAAGCTTGTGAATCTTGATGATGCTCCATAGGCAAACAGTGACTGGTTTCGTTAATTTCTTTTAGATCTTCGCAACCATCATCATCATCATCATCTCACTATCCCCATGCAAAAGAGATGACAAAACAAATGGGAAAGACCAGAGTAGAGAGCTATTGGGCTAATTAGGACTTTTTCTCTCCTACCTTTATTTTTCTTTAACAAAGGTAACCCTAATCCAAACCCTAAATCTATCCAATGAGGGGAAAGTGAAGGGAAAAAAAAGTATAACGAACGATAAATAAAAGAAGCTTTAAAAGTTTAAGCCCATGTCCAGGAGTGGGAAATAAGTTAGACCCACTTGGTACAAAAAGCTATTACTGGCGCCTGTTCTTAAGCACAAACCGACAAGTGCTAAAGAAAGATTCAAGAGAACACGGAGAACTATTTACTCAACAACATAAAAAGCCTCAAGAAAAAGACTCAATTGGAAGACAAGGGAAGGAAAGGAGAAGATGGTTTGAGTGCTGAAACATTGAAGGGTGTTAGGGGTATAAATACTCTTAGTACTTAGTAGAGGCTCACTAGGGTTACCATGGGGAATGAATACTAGAGGTGCGATGATTATTTGGTTGGATTTGTAAGGCGGGTGTTGTGTGGGTGGGCTGTTGGTGTGCCCACAACAGTTATCCATCGTAATCCACGGTACCAAATATACCAAAATCTTGAAACCTCACTGACCAAGTCATTCTTTCTTTTATCAAAGGAACAATAGCCACTTTGAGAATGAGAAAATGAACTTCTGACCGCCAGTAATGGTAGATATTGATAAAGGTTGCGTCTTCTACAAGCATTTTCAAGTGGGCGGCATGGGGGATGGAATTGACAAGGCCATGACCAGTCCTCGCATATCAAGTGACCCGGGAAGGTGGAGAAGGGGTTCTCCTAGGGTTTCAGGTTCCTTGTTTTGATCCCTCGCTTGCTATTTTGGGCCCTTTTGAAGCTTTTCTCCGTGACTAAGTCTTGCAAAGTTTATGCCCACTTTTGTTTTTTGTTTTTTTTAAGTTTTATCTACAGTCTAAATATTTATCCAACAGGCCAAGAGTACTTAACTAGATACGTAAAGTAATACTTACTTGTTTCTCTAGTGCGCATTTTCATCGACATATATACCCTACATACCCCCCTCTTTCAGGCTCCACTTCATCATTGAGATTCAGTGTTTTCGTGGGTTATATAATTTAATTTGTACTCCCATTTTCATATCTGTATATCTTCCTTTTTTTTTTATGAATATACACACACACACACTTGCATGGTTTTTTAAGTTAAAAATATGGACGAGATACTTGGAAGTTCTGATCTTTCTGTGCATCTATCTATACATGCATATGTAACTTAAGATTTGCTCCTGCCTCCAGCTGATATAATGTTCAAGTAGACGTGGAGTGATCACTGCCGTGTATATTGTGAGAGACAATTAATGGTATGCTACCGGTTCCTTTTCTCATGGTAATTATTTCTTGTTTGAAGGGCTTGTCCATACACTTCCTCTATGTGCATTCTCTAGCATCAGGGATATGGGGTCATCGTTGAATTATTGAATTTCAGTAGGCCCCTCAAAGTACATTAATTAATTTACTTTCGCATTGATTTGCAGTCGACTGGAGTATCCTAGTCTTTCGTGAAATTATTCCCCTATCCACCGGCCTCTTTCTCACTGGAATTTTCATGTGAGGTTCGATTTTCTACTGATCAGGTGTTTCAATTTGAAAGGCCTATCCAAGATATTTCTGTTTCTATTTAATTACCACTGATTCAGAATTCTCAGTTTCCATTCACACTGTACGGTACGTGTTATCGGTTCCAGGGCCTCCACCACCTAGCTAGATCGATTATGCAGATCTTCTTTTTGGCCATTACTTCAGACAATTTTGTGCAATGTACGTTTATTTAAGCATATTTATGTACTAGTCAGATATCAAATTAAAAAAAATATATATGCGTGAAATCTTTGTCTTCGTTCATTAAAGTTTTCGAAACTTGGAAGCCCCCCCCCCCCTCCCCCCGGGAATTCAGCTATATCAACCACCTTCTATGTTTATATATATAAATGATGGTGATTTAAAATTTAACACACTCAAGAATTAAAAAAAAAAAATTGGTGCTAGAGATTAATCACACACTTATGTTAATATTTTCTTTTTCAGCATTTAAGAAGTTGATGGAGGGTAATAAAAGACTCATCATCATCTGTAAAATAATTTTTTTATTGTATTTAACTAGGGATTCTTTAATGATAAAAATTAATGATTTTTAATAAGAAATTATATTAAATAAAAGAATGAGTTTTAAATTACTAAAAACAATGATATTTGTTTTTAGTTATGCATGATAAATGTTATGTAAAATAAAAGTATAAAAATAGAGATTTATCTACCGCGCATATTAATTATATATTATAAATACCAAGTGGAATGGATTTAAGAAGATCATTTCATGTGAGATTTTTTATGTTCATTATATGTATATGTATATCGTTCTTGGCTTCCACTTTGCATACCAACTTGCGCACAATTTCTAAACTTACGTCTCTTTCTGAGGGACTCGAATTGTAATATTCTAGATTTCTTTCGCTTGCGATATTGCAGCAAGTATCACCATCATCGTCAACAAAATCACAACGTGAATGGTGACTTGTATAATTACGGGTTTGAATCTAAGCTTTGAGACATTACCTAGGATAATGGAGAGAGCCATTTTCAATTTAATGATAATTAATTAGTTGCTCTGTAGGGTTTGGTTTGTTATTGGCATGGCTAACCGAAGCAAAACATAAGATTACAGCAGCAATAATAATTGTATATTTGAATTTTGAGAGAAATTGTAAGAAAATTAACTTTCATTTCAATTTTTTTCTTAAATGAAAATTATTAAATTGCCATCCAGGTGTAATGGTGGGTTATATTAATGGCCGTCATATAACTCTCAACGAGCTAATGAGCTATAATAACTAACATGCAATATAATATATTTTTTTAAGAATAAGCACTAGCTATACCTCCGTGTTTGATCATAATAAGCTATAATCCAATTATTTTTTTGAACAATTCAGCTTATCCAATTAGGCCTGCAAAGTACCAAGTGATTTGATTGGATAACTTAATTTCACCTTATCATCCATGAAACTTGCATTGGTGAGGAGAGAGGATATATAGGCATGTTGATTGGATAACTTCTTATATTGAGTTGATGTTGTTTGGATTGTTGGTTTACATGATAATATAATAATGACTACCTAGTGGGCATTCTTATTATTATGGTGTCCTGGTTATGTTTTTTTTTCTTGGTTTATAATCATTTATTTATTTATAGTATGAATATAATAACGGTTAGGTGATGTTTTAAAATATAATTTATATTATTTTTTAATACAACTTCTCAAGTTAAAGGACTTTGTGTTTATATTATTTTCTAACACACCTCTTCAAGTACAAGTTTTTTTTGCTTTAAACTTGTACAGGCTCATATTATCTTGTGTTTGATTTTTATCAAATAAATACAGGTGGTGAGATTCAGACCCGTGACCACTTAGTCAGCAAGACTCAGATATCATGTTAAAGAACCATCTCAATCCAATAACTTAAACTGTTAGGTGAGATCTTAGAATATAATTTATATTATTCTCTAACACTGGTTGTATCATCATATTTTCTTCATGATCTTGATTATTATCAAAACATGAATTCTAATGAATATGATATAATCAAACATTATTTGTAAAAGACCAGCTATATATGCACGTGAGTTCCCTTTTTTCTCAGTTATAAACCTCTATGAGTACTGACTAGAGCTTATAACAAGTGTGTATTAATTGATATTATACGGAGAGTATTGTTTTAAAGGTATATTTAATTTAAAGATATATTAAAATATTTTTTTATTTTTTATGAATTTTTAACATGAATATATAAAAAAATATTAAAAAATACCTTTTCGTACCAAATATTCTTTCAAAGCGCATCCACGTTCAGGCTGGATGGCAATGTCAAATAGCCTCCTCCTACAATACATGGCTGTGTGGTACATTGGTAGTTAAGAGAGTTCTCCCTGGGCCTTTATGTCCAAAGAAAACCATCAACGCTAGGAATTAAAAAAAACACCTGAGAAAGAGAGAAAGGACTTGATGACTGATGTGACAATGTTGATGTTGCTGCCTGGCGTACGGTGTCTTAAAAACAGAGAGGAACCAGTGTTGAACACAGTGAAAGTGGAGCAGTTTACCCATATAGCTCAATGCCAACTAGCAAGCATCCTCCTCGTACGTACAAACTCCCGCCTTCTCTTTCTCGTTTTTGTTACTACTTTGTCGACCCTCTATGTTGCAGCAATGTTTTGCCCTCCTTGATGCAATAATTAATGTTGTTATATAAATGTTTAGCAGCATTTCTACAGATTCTAGCGACGCTCTCCCCTGTGTACTGGGTTGGTTTTCATGCTTCAACTATGCTGCAAAAAGTTTCAAATAATATATCTTTTATTTTCAAATAAAAAACATTTTAAATAATAATATCTATTATTTTTTTCAACAACCTCTTATGTGAGTTGTGGTTAAATAAGTCTGTAGCTATTTTAAAAAAAAAAAAAACCTAAACTCACCTCACCTGGCTTCCAAATACTGCATCTTTTCCTCTCCGGACCCCTTTTCTATCACGCTATTAAATATTTAATTTTTCTATCATATTCTTATTAAAAATTTTATTTTAAACAGTTATATATATATATATATAGAGAGAGAGAGAGGTCACGAGTTGAAATTTTTAAAATTTTTAATTTCTAACGGGGGATATAAATTAAGTTCATGTCTTAAAAAAATCGACTGTCGATAGTCGATAGGAGATGGAATTGGACATGGGATGGATCTTTATCAGTACTCAAGTACCACTATAGCCTGGTTGATGTTTTATTTTTTCTATAATGTACGTATTTGTTTCCATGCGCACTTTTGGACAGCGGTTTGTCAGGCTCTATTACTCTTGCCTATCAAAAACAAAAGAGGGAGAGATAGAATTGATTACTTCATAAATTACAGGGACTTGAGTGTATATACTGTATAAAAAATAAAAAAATCATAGGATAACTTGGATTCTTCATTCAAGTTCAAATGCCGAAAAATATGGGATGTGTTTAGAGGATCGTGGAGTTTACTAATTCGTTAGATTGTTTTGGATAAATCTACGAGTTATATATATATATATATATATATATATATATATATATATATATATATATATATATATATATATTTATAAAATTTTTTTTTTTATATTGAGTGTTGTGT
>Ga0325405_1004737_pt1 | contig 13840 bp, 10 predicted proteins | sample PopdelMetagenome_21_FD_205663 | JGI IMG/M metagenome (GOLD analysis project Ga0325405, IMG submission 205663) | Populus deltoides microbial communities from Bellville, Georgia, United States - Xylem-Control-R2 | ecosystem: Host-associated > Plants > Phyllosphere > Stem > Wood/Secondary xylem... | reverse complement strand
TGAATTTTGGCCTATAAAAGGAGGCATTTGCCATGTATTTAGGCATCTTGGTGTTCAGATCAAGATCATGCTCTTGCTCTTTCTTTATATTTTGTAATGCTTAAGTTTTGCTTATATTAATCTCTTGTTTATGCTTTTCATTTTCTTTCCTTGTTTATTTATGTTTCTCTCTTTCATTATGTTTAGCTAAGTTTATCATGTCAAGGTGAAAAAGTTACACTAATGGTGTAAGAATAAGTATAATATAAACTCAACATGGACCTTAATGTTTGATACTAACATGTTTTATATTTATTATCTTGTTCACTTTTAATACTTTGCTTGTTAAATGGTTAATCTAGATTTATATTGTATAACCCTTGTTACAACAAATACTTGGCACTTTCATAGCCCAACCGTATAGTATAACTGACACCTGTGCTATGAAAGGAACTTGATTTGTTGTTAACATAAGTTATAATCTTGAATGCCTGACAACATTTACAAGTTTTAACATTATTCGAATAAGATAACTAATGTAATCATGTTAACAATTTATAATCCGATTGGAACCTCCTTTGTGTGTGGTTTTTAGTTGAGTAATAAAAAGAGTTTATACTATACTTGTTTGAAATACCATTAGTGGATCCTCTAACCTTGACAATTATTCTATCCTTGTTTAATCCTTACATTAATATCACATCTCAAAACTCTCTTTAATTTATTGTTGTTGTTGTTGTTGTTGTTGTTGTTGTTGTTATTTATAATTTATACAATTAACCTCCATGTGATTCGACCCCGGTCTTGCCGGGTTATTTATTACTTCGACAAACCTGCACTTTGGAGAAGACATCAATCTTTTGGTCGTGTTAGTTATTCTTCAACTAGGTTTAAACCATACTTGATTTGGAAGTCTGTAACTTTCTCACCATCAATCTAAAGTTGAGTGTAACACTATCAAATTCTACTAAACCAGACAAAGCTACATTGAGACAAGAAGTTAAGGGCTTCCACATGGTGATAAGGCATAAACATCGAAAAATGGTGACATAAACTTATAGAGGGGAATCTCCTCTATCGGATGGTGGTGGTTAGAGCACCTGAGATGGTTAGAGATGTCATGTTCATTTGCCTGAAAATGACAGCTCGATCAATCTTTTTGGCTAAAGAAGATAACAAACAGGGAGTAGGCGATGTGTCACTCGTTTTCTTCATTAAAAATGAGTAATATGTCGTCTACTTAAACCTTAAAAATTATGGTTTTCTAATTGGGAATTTGCAAACTTTAATTTGATCCCTGTTATTTTAATTTTGTCATATGCCCCTTCAATTGACCTTAAAACTTCTTAATATTTGCAATTGCACTCCTAAAAACTTTGATTTAACTCCTATAATTTGAGTATTTTTTTCAAATTATTTCTTGGTTTTCAATTTGTTTAATTTGACCCCTACCAACCATCAAACTTTTAATTTCTTTCAAATTGACCCCTAATTTTGATACTTTAGCCCCTGAATTTACACGTCTTTTACACTTTGGTTCTTGGTTTGAAATTCTTTAATTTGACTCTTAACTAACTTTTAAACTTTAATTTTCTTACAATTTCATTCATTATTTCATCCAATGAAACTTGTAAAAATTAAATTTAGTCCTTCAAAATTCCAATCTTCTCAATTAAGCTTTCAAACTTAATTTTTCACCAATTAAGTCATTAAATACAATTAATTTGACCTATTAGATATCCAATTAAGTTCTTGCACTTAATTAATTATTTTAGTTTTGACCTAAATTAATTTATAAACTTAATTAAACCTTTAATTAGGCTCATAATTAAATCAAATTAACCTATTAAAAATTTAATTAAGTCCTTAAACTTAGTTTTTATACAAATTCATCCAATATTCATTTAAGTTAATCTTGAATCTGCATTGCCTTTCACATTTAGGTATTTTAAGGGTGCAATTGAGTTTTCAATATTGTCAAAGATCCATATTTATCTTTTCATCCCTCATTTATGTATTTAGGTCCTTATTTAACTTGTTCTTGCCAACCAAATCGCATGTCTTCTTGCATTTTTATTTTTCAATCTTTTTTTTTCTATATTAAAAGTAAAAGATAATTTTAGAGGAATCCAAAATTGAATCATGACAATAGTATATTGTGTCACTAGGGGAGCCAAATCCAATATTTAGTATTAAATGTATTTACATCAACTCTATAAAAAAGATATGTAAAAAAAACTTACAAAAACAAATAAAAAACTACCCTGTTAAAGTGAAAGCGAACAATTGATGATGATTCATGTTTGAGAAGTTTTATAGTGTTTGTTGCTACCCAATTTTTGACCCGTATTTTTGATAAATTTACAGAAAAACCAAAAAATAGCAAAAAAACAATGAAAACCCCAAAAAATGCATTTTTGATATATTTGCATCATTTTTAGCATTTTCAATGTCATCTCAAAAGAATTAAAATTTTCAAAGGAATTTGGAACGCGTTTAATTTTTAACGCGTAAATTTTATGATCACTGATTTTCCTTGTTGAGTTGACGTTGATATTGCTCGTTTTCAAAAATACAAAAAAATAAGAAAAATCAAAATTTACAAAAAAAAAAGGAAAAGGAAAGGAAAGGAAAAGTTGAGGGACTAGTTTGAAAACCTAGCAAAATTTTTCCTATAAATACCAAGCTACAGTGAACACAAAAAAAGAGGAGAAAAACTTATTCACGGGGGGGAGAAAAATTTACAGACATGGGGGGCGGAGGAAATTTGGGGGAAACAAAAAACCTAACCTAAATTTATTTACAGAAAAGCCGCCGCCCCACCCTTTTGGGAGTTTTGAGTTTTGTTGAGTCCAGAACCAGCAAAAGCTTGGCTCCATTTTCCCTGCAAGAGGAGAACCCAAAAAAAACACCCTCCCCTTCTCTTTTACAAAAACAAACTGGAGAAAACCCCCTGGTAGAAGATCCCCCCAACCTTTTCCCTTTTGTTTTCTCTTCCCCCACATAACTCCTGTCGGCCACCTTCTCCCCTGGGCCATTTTCGTCTTCCCTGGAGCCGCCCCTTTTCTTTGAAAAAAAGCAAAAACTCTCAGCCAACAAGCCGCCGCACTCCCTGCTCCCCCCTCTTTCCCTGTTAAGGCCGGTCGGCCCTCTCCCTTTGAGAAACTAGAGACCCTTTCTCGGTTCCCCTCTTCAGCCGGCCATAGATCGACAGTTCCCTCTCTCAGCCGGCCAAAACCAGATCTCCCTTCCTCTCCGCTGCTAGCCACGAATCATTGTGGAGAAGATGAGGAAATGAGAAGGGAGGCCAGAGGATAGTGAAGAAGAGACAGAAAACCGAAGCTTGGATGGGCGTCGATCTCACAACCATGGCGGCGGTGGACGACAACGCCGGTGTAAAAATGAGGTAGGAGGAGGGAAGACGTCGATCCAACCATCCACACATCTGGTCTGTCGGCGGCGCGTGCAACAAATCTGCTCTCCTCTCAGCCACCGCGAACATCCACCTCCGGCGTTCCCTCTCTCCAGATCTCGCCGACCACCACCAGCTGCACAGGCGCGACAAAGACCCGGTCGCCAGCAGCCCCTTGGTCACATTGTCGAGCGCCTGAAATAGAGAAGGAGGGGAAACGAAAAGAGAAGGAGCTGCCGAGAGAGAAGCAAAAATCCGAAAACTATGAAAGAAGAATCTAAAACAGACTGTTGTTGCGATTTGGTTGCTTTGCAAGTGACATGGTTCTCACCGCCGGCAAGGAAGGGAAGAGGGGAAGAGGTCGTTGCAGACCCCCCTGTTTGTCTGGATTTTACGGCTGCGGCGCGTGAATCCACGCGCCGCCAGTGGCGGTGGCGCGTGGAGGAGACGCACCGCCACTGCTCTCGCGCCCAGAAACCTTCCGCCACTGCTCCAGCGCCCAGAAACCTTCCAGCCACTGTTCCTGCAGATTCCAAAGGGCTTCCCCGCAGTTTCCTGTTATTTTTTAGGAGTGGGTTCTGTAATTTTGGAATGTTAAGGGTTTGTTTTGGTAAATTTTGATATTTTATTTTATTTTGTAAACATGTAATTATGTGTGAAAAAATAGTAAAAAAGGATGTGTGTGTTTGTATTTTTTTTTATTTATGTTATTGAATTATAAAATTAAAAAGACAAAAAAAAATTAATTGTTTAATTTGAATATGATTAAATATCTTAAGGATAAATAAAATCATGTTATATTTTCCATGAGAGTGTAAGAACATGTTTCTACACATATTCGGGGATTTAATAACTGATTTATTAAAACCTTAGAATTTAATTAATATTTTTAATTTTTAAATCACATCAAATCGCAAAGCAGCTTACCTCAGGTAGGGTGTGCTAGGGATGCTAATACCTTCCCTAGCCACAACCAGTCCCTTACCCTCTAATCCCAGACAAAGACCAGTACATCAGGTTTCCTAGTAACTTTCTATTAAATACTAGATGACGACTCCCAAATAAAGCAAAAGAACGAAAATCGCCGAATCGCCGCGCGGGGGACATGCGACAGTGTTTAAAGAAATTACTAATAATATTTTATTAGTTATTTTTGTGTTACCTTAAAAAAAAAAGAAAAAAAAGAAGATATACTCTTTTATGAATCATGTGTTTATTTTTATTTTTTTTGAATTTTTTTCCATATAAAACTAAAAAATAATTAATAAAATCACTGATTTTTTTTTACACCATAAAATTATACATTACCTTTTTTTTTTCTTTTTTTTCTTTCAGCACCACCACCCCTGCCTTGAAACAGAACCAACTGCTTCTAATTGCGCGTGACTGTCTCCTCCTCCTCGTCATCATCCTCCCTAGAACGTGAACACCTCTCCTCTTAAGAGACTACTAAAAGTAATTAACACGAGGAGATTAATTTGCTCTCTCTCGCCTTGGTTTCGTGTCCTCTTTTAAACCGATTCTTTGACTTTGGCCCCTTTTTAAAAAACCCTAGATTCCACAGGTACTAACTACTATCTCACCCTCTCTCTCTCGCATTTTTTTTCTTGCTTTCGAATTTTCGTTTTGATTGGTTGTTGCCTCAGATCTGTTACTTTTGATTTTCTTTCTCAAAACTACGTCTCGAGTTTCGTGAATTTTCTTTGCTGTAAATCACTTCGTTTGTTTATTGTATATAATTACGGTAATGTACTGCAATTTAAATACTAGTTTTCCTTCCTTAATTCAGCCTTTGATAAGTTTATTTTATAGTAATTTTATTTTTATTTCATTCGTATTCATTGCGGTGAAAAATTCTCTTATTTTAAAAAACGTAACTTTTTTTTGAAAAGAATAATATTACTATTTGGTGATGACATTTTTCTTGCAAAATTTCAGTTTGCAAATCATTTGCAATTTGTTGTGTTTTTGGCTAAATAAAAATGAAGAAAAGACTTGCAATGAATTTTTGAGGCATATAGTGATGTTTGAATCTATTGTGACAGGTAGGGCAGGGCGGCTAAAGTTAGTGTGCGGACCTGACCTGTTTAAAATGGACTTAGAGGATACATTCCTTGCTAAAGGTATGCTCTCTTATCTTTTCTATAGAATATTAAGTAGGTGAGATCGCAATTTTACAGAGCAAGCAGGGTGCTGAAGGAATGTTTCCATGGTCAGTTTCATGAGCTAGCTAGCCTTGCTGCTGCTCATGGCAGTTGTAGCAATTTTTAACAGCTTCTTACCTTGATGATGAACTGTTTCATGAATATGATCTGATTTGATGGTACTTATCTTTGGCTGATATATAACACCCAAATACATGATAAACCACCTCTTTCTCTTTTTTGCTGTCATTTCTTTACGTTTTAGAGGGAAGGGTAGAAAAAAGTTTTGAAAGTGCCATGTTTACACGTTTTTTTTCAGTTTGTGTACTGTGTGATGGATTAAGACGTATCGAAAATATTTCTAGCCAAATAGTTATGTTGGATATAATTACATTTTATTTCCCTTTTGCATCTATGATTTAGTGCTTTGATGGCTGTGTCCTCATTACCTCACATTCAAAGGCATTGTAGGGCTCTTAATTCTTTAGTTCTTGTTGTCTTGGTTTTCTAATCTTTTATTTGTAGGATAACTCGTTCTCCAATTTGCAATTCTATTCATATGCAATGTTAATAAAATTGTTCTTCTGTAAAACATTGGAGTGGTTAGAAATTAACTAACAAAGAAGGTGAGTTTTTTTAAAAATAGGATTTTGTTTGTGGTACAAAAGAGAATTGAGATGCGCATCAAATATGCATTTAGAAATGGCAATGCCTTGATAAAGGGTAGATATAGCTAAATTGAAGGCATTAAAGGGTGAAGATATGTTGAATAGTTGAGTCGGTTGAATTACGAAGAAAGAACCATATTGCCTGCCTTGTCAGTGCAACTTTATAAATATAGTTAGACAGCTTCTATCATGTTTACATGCACTGATCAGATGAATTCCTTACTAGAAAAAATGTGTTCCATTTTCGGCAAAGACTCATTTTTTAGATTGGTTTGCTGTTTCTTTCCAGTTTCTGGTGTTCAAAGCCTTTCTTCCAGTGTGCAAAGCACCCCGGAAAAAAATGGCAATTCAGATGATGCTTCTAGAAGTCCAGAACTCCTTCAAGAGTTTCTAAAATCTGGTCCCAAAAAGGAACTTCTTCGAACTTGCTTTGACAAAGAAAAGAAACAAACAGCTTCATCAAAAAGCAAAATGACAGAACTTCTGAAGACAGGTAACAAAACTTATAAGAAGCAGGAATCCAAAAAAGCTGCTTCTAGTCCCAATAATCAACCTTCTTTTAAGAAGCAACAAAGAAAGGGGGAAAACCCAATGCGACTTGTACCTTCTTCTGAGCAGTCACCTGAGTTTGGATGTTCAAACTCATGGATATGTAAAAATTCAGCTTGCAGAGCTGTTCTATCCATTGACGACACATTTTGCAAGAGGTGCTCTTGCTGTATTTGTCATTTATTTGATGACAATAAAGACCCTAGTCTCTGGTTGGTTTGCACATCTGACAATGGTCAGGGGGACTCCTGTGAGCTATCTTGTCATATTGAGTGTGCCCTTCAACGTGAAAAGGTCGGGGTTGTTGACCTTGGCCAATTGATGCAGTTAGATGGTAGTTATTGTTGTGCTTCTTGTGGTAAAGTTTCAGGGATTCTCGGGTAAGTAAATTCCATGCTTGTTGTGGTTTCTACATTCCTAAACTAGTTGGTTTAGTCTGGCATCTGATCAGTTATGCGAACACTTGTTTTATGTGTTGAACTGCCCAGAGTTTTCTCCATTGGTATGGTGGTAACAAATTTCTTGTGTCATTTTATGAAAAATCTGTGTATGTTCTATAAAAGAAAAAGAAAAGCTTTATTTGTATGGAAGAAAGTGCTCTTTACTGATGCATGAAATTCTGCATTCACATCACTTAGACATTGCTATGTTCGATTGCTGTTCCCAATTCTTTAATGTGTCTTTATAGCTGGGAAATGATTACAATGATATAGACTGAGTTCGGAGATCTAATGGCTTGTCAAGAGGGTGGTTTTTCTGGTTCTGTTTTAGAATGTACCTGCAAATGAAGTAAATAAGCAACAACTGCCGATTAATTTTTGTATTTTCTAAAATATGTTTTGAACTTGGACTGATGTGTTGCTGTGATTTGATTAATACTGACAGAAGTTGGAAGAAGCATCTAATTATAGCAAAGGATGCTCGTAGACTTGATGTGCTCTGTTATAGGATATACTTGAGCTACAGACTACTTGATGGGACTTCAAGGTTTAAAGAACTGCATGGAATTGTCAAGGATGCCAAGGCTAAAATAGAAACAGAAGTAGGTCCAGTAGATGGTGTTTCTGCCAAGATGGCACGTGGCATTGTCAGCAGACTCTCTGTCGCTGGTGATGTACAGAAACTTTGCTCTCTTGCAATTGAAAAGGCAGAAGAATGGCTCACTACCATTTCTAGTGCAAACCCAAATTGCAGAGGTTAGAGTTCGTAAGTAGGATTCTTTGTTGCGATCCTAGTTGTTTTAAATTGAGAACATGGAAAACTTAAATGAATAATCAAATGTCTGTCTTTTCCACAGAGGATTCCCTTCCTGCTGCTTGCAGATTCTTATTTGAAGAAGTGAAATCCTCATCTGTTATAATTATTTTAATTGAATTGTCTACTGCATTGTCTGATGATATTAAGGGCTACAAGCTCTGGTATTGCAAGAGTAGAGAAGAGGCACATGCAAAAGAACCTATTTGCATGTTTCCAAGATCTCAGAGAAGGATTTTGATTTCCAATCTACAGCCCTGCACAGAGTATACTTTTCGGATTGTTTCTTATACAGAGGCTGGTGATTTGGGTCACTCCGAGGCTAAGTGTTTTACCAAGAGCATAGAGATAATTCAAAAAAGTCCTAATCCTTCAGTTGCAAGGAATGGTAAGAAAGAGAATACTGTCACTGGAGGATATACTTCTAGTTACAATAGGGATTCCAAAACTACAACTGCTGTTAATTCTTCTGGATTCATGGTTCGTGACCTTGGAAAGATTCTTCATCTGGCTGGGGCTCAACAGCAAGGCTGCTTTGAAGGTTTCTGCAGTGCTGATACCGAAAAATGCTGTGGAGGCAGCAAAGTGGTCAAGCCTCAAACTTCAGAAGATCCAGTGCCATCTATTTCACATGGGCTAGACTTAAATGTTGTTTCAGTGCCTGATTTGAATGAAGAGCTGACTCCATTTGAGTCCTCCCGTGATGAGGATAATGGGTGCACTTTGGAGCAGGCAATTGAGGCAGATGATGATGCTGCTTCCCATGATGTAGAGAAAAGTGATTTAGCAAGATCTCATGGTACTGGTGACTCCCAGACCTGGATGCATGGGCCAAGCAGGGAAGTGCCCACTGTTGATTCCCGGTCAGAGTTGTGCAGGAAAAGGGCTGCACACACGAATGAAGACGTGCATGACTGTGATAGCACTTTGATAAATGAATCACCATTCCGTGTGTCCAGTGGTTCAGGTTACCTGGATGAGAACTTTGAGTACTGTGTGAAGACGATCCGTTGGTTGGAATGTGAGGGTTACATTAACCAGGAATTTAGGTTGAAATTGCTGACATGGTTTAGTTTGAGATCAACGGAACAAGAACGTAGAGTGGTTAACACCTTTATCCAAACTCTGATTGATGATCCTAGTAGCCTGGGAGGACAGTTGGTTGACTCCTTTTCAGATATCATATCCAGCAAGAGGCCACGGAATGGATTCTGTGGCAAGCTGTGGCATTAAATCAAGACGGCTCATTCCAAAACACATGATTGCCATATACTTGATGATTATTTCTTCTGTGCGATAAATTTCCTCTGATTGTTTTGCCGTTCTTTGTATAGGCATTTTTTTCTCGATCACTGTCAGAAGTGATTCATTTAAATCGCTGACAAGTTTGTCCGGCTAAAAGATCGGTTGCTGATTGCGGCTACGGTTGCATTTTTCTTGGAAGGCAAGGCTCCTTGCACGAGAAGCTTTGTGCTATAGTAAGGTTTTTGCACACGAGGCTTCATGTTGCCTTAATTTTTAAATTGTTCAAAATTTGACGTGGTGTTATTATTTATCCTTTAAATCAAAGAAGGGCACGCTAATTCATGGCGGATTTTACGAGGCTTGTAGTCTAGGTGGACTTTGAAAGTTGCTAGTTGATTGGATGTCAAGATTGTAGAACTCTTCCTCTTGTCCAAATCTTATTATAACTTGTCTGATCGATCTAATGGAAAACATGCTGAGACTCCGTTTTCTGACCTAAGAAGCTTGCCAACGGGGAAGCCAAATTTGAAAACATTGATTCTCTAAAGACAAATTAGATGGTTTACAGGACCCGAAAGCTCAGGAGATTTATGGAGTGCAACCCAAAGAATGTTTTAGAGTTTAATTTGCACTATATGTATTAACTAGCTATTTGAATCGACTCATTAAATTATAATTTTTGCCATAATACACATTTTTTTTTTAAAATGTACTGTAAAATTTATATTCTCTGATTGGATCATCCTAAAAAAAATAACTAATTAAGTATGATTATGCAATTGTTTATATGACTACCATTATTTTTAGATTAATGGATCTTCGTTATTGGAGATGAGAAATATTATTATTAACTATTAAATAAAAAAATGTGGATGGCACTATTAATGGCATTGTAGATTAAAATATTTATTTTAATTAAAAAACTCAAAGTGCTTTAACTGTGGATTATAATAGTGCAATGACAATTATACCCTTAAGTGCGTTAGATGACTTGGTGATTTTAGAGAGGATGTTTTGGGTTTCTTAATCTTTTATATTCTTTTTTTTCTTTTTCTGTCGTGACTCAATATCTACCAAGTTTATTTTCATCTATCATCTATTTTTTTTTACGAAAGAGAGAAAGCTTTGATTGGGAAGACAACTTTGCCTCTTTTTTGATTTCTATCTTCCTTTCTAATAACCCTTCCTTTCCTTTCTCAGCAGGGAATGAGAAGATAATTTGGAGACAGAAAACATGGGCTTTTGCGTACAAAAATCAATGGTGATTTTCTATTTCTTTCTTTTCAAATTAGGGGTTTCTAATTGAATTTATGAATTTTTCTATTAGAATTTCAGTGTAGTGTGGGAGTGTGTGGACGAGGAGGAAGCTGTGATGGAGAAAAAAGATCTGCAGAGAGACTAAGAGAGGGCTTTTCTTGCATCTTTGATGATGAGGGCAGTTGTGCCAATGATGATTCTTTCACGATGGAGTTGGGTATGTCAAATTGTAAACCTCCAGTAAAAAAATAGATAAATTTGGATTAAATAGAGTAACTATTATTGAAAAATGATAAATTAAGAAGAAAATCTTATAAATTGGGATAAACATTTTTGGGAGATTAATTTAAAATTCAAAGAAGATAAAGTAATAAAATAGTATGTGAAATATCAACTAACGATAAATCATGAAAAATCCTTAACAAGGTAAAAATTATAATTTGAAGGAGGAAATTTTGTAAATTGGATGATATTATATGTAAAATAGAAGGAAATGTCAAATAAATCAACGTATAGCACTTTGCACGAGAAACGTTGAATTTTAGTATAATCCTTGCGCACAATCGCGTTATTAGGACTGAAAGTGGTAAGAAACTCTCAGGAAAATTTTGTGATAATTATAAATAGGAATATCCAAAGGATTAGTCTAAGACCCAAGTAAATTATATTGTATACAAAATTCGAATTTTGGCACGAAATGTTTTACTGTCTAATTTTACAATATTGAATGTATCTCTCAAACCAACAGTTGGATCGAGTTGAAAGTTTACATGGGGTCTTAAGACATATTGATTTATCGGAGTTTGAAAAGGTCTTGAAAATAAAGACACAGTGTCTGACCTGTGCAATAAACCAAAATGAGGGGGGGTGGATAAGTTGGGATGTAATAGTAATTGACCCAAAAAACCTAATGTAAATAAGGTAGCTGCTACTGTTCACACTAGACAATAGTTAAAAAGAGAGGAAAAGGCTTCTCTCTTGCCTCTCTTCAAAAACAATTTGAGAAATCCTTTCAAATTATGAGATTAAAGCTTGCTCGTATGTTTGTGAGGAGAGAAACACATTTAGGCTTAAATTAGAAAGCTTGGTTGGAGGAAAGGAACTTGAGGGACAAGTATGAGTGATGAAGAGGAAGAACATTTGAAGAAGAAATTGGTAAGAACTTTTCAATTTGAACTTGAAATTATTGATATAAGTGTTCTTCTTTAGTTTTCCTCTTTGATTTAAGTGTTCTTCTTTAGTTTTCCTCTTTGATTTCATTGTTAGTAAAAGATAATTGAAAAACCCCTAATGTTATGATTCTAGAGTTCTTAAAAATGTGTAGAAAATGAGAGTTTCTTTGAACAATTAAGTGAGGATGTTAATAAAAAGGCTTAAGCAAAAAAAAATGATGGAAGAAAATTGAAAAATATGAGAAGAAAATCTTACCTATAGGGCGACAGATTTTAACCTAAGAGGAGGTGGAGAAAATGGGTTAGAAGTGGTAATATTATGTTTTTGAACAAGCCATATGAAAGAGAAGTGGTGGTTAAAATGAGTTTTAATTAGGTTGATTAATTATATGTTCTTGTACAAGTGGAAGGATGAACATGGAGTAAGGATAATGGATGTCGTGATACATGAAAACACTTAGTGTGCTTGTGAAATTTATCTCATGTAATTAAAATTATGATAGTCTTACTAGCCAACTTCTATATGAAATTATAACTTGTAAATAATGTAATTTGAAGTTGGTGTCTTCATGAAAGTTGTAGGTATAAATGTTATATTTCAAATGTAATTGAGCTTGACTTATTTGGAGTTCTATAACTCTATATATGAGAAAAGCAGTGAGTAAAGGCCCAGATAGACATAATATTGAACAAATTTCATGTGCTACTATAATTGTTAATTTGGAGTCTTAAACTAATGTAATTTGGAGCTGGTATCTTTATAAAAGTTGTAGGTATGGATATTACCTTTCAAATGGAACAGGTCTTGACTTAGTTGGCCTTTTCTAGCTCCACATATGAGTAAAAAACAGAGTCTTGTCTAGACTAATATAATACTGGATAAATTTCTTATGCTACTGTAATGAGTGTGTTTAGGCATGTAGATGGAAAAACTAGGTGTTGTGTCCTTCATGAAAGTTGTATTCCTATGTATTAGCTCTTCATAGAGTCAAACCACGCTAAAAAATGAGTTCTGAAACTTTAGTTACTATTAAAACACCAAACAGTGTTCGAGGTTGGGTGGATTAAACTAGCTAGGACTAATCAATCTCTAATCTTTACTTGATATTTGTTGTTGATTGAGGGTTTTAACATTTGGATTGATAAGAATAATTATGAACATGGAAAATGTGTGTGTAAGGAATTTTAAGGATTTTCCTGGCTAATGGTTTGAATGAAAATGATGATTGAATGAGAATTGAAATGAAATGTTGATGTTGGTTGTATTATTGATGATAAAATGTATTATTAGTGGTATAAATGAGGCTGAGGGGATAAGACAGTAGCAAGGAGCCACAACACATGCACAGGATCAAGGTGGGTGCTCGACACCTTATCTTTTTAGAATTAATTCAATTTTAATTTATGAAATTCAGAATTTCTATGTTATGATGTCATTGTGAATTGATATTGTATTTGATGAGATTGTGTACTAATATTCTTGTGAATGGAATTGGATATAATGGAAACTGTGTGTTAATGTGATTGTGAGTTTAAATTGGATACGATGAGACAATAGATGTAGATTTCATGGGTATGGTAAATGTTTGGAATGGGATGAGATTATGCATGGGAAATTTGATGAAATAGTTAAATTAGGTAAGTGATTCCCACCTTCATCTAATTCTATTAAATTCTCAAAGTACTCTTGTATAGTATTGCTATCCGAATTCAATTGCTTAATTTATTCATGAATTGTAAAGAATGTTAAGATTAGCTTTGGCTAATGGTATCCATGTTGGATAACCAGGAATGAATGATGAGATTAGCTCTGGGTAATGGTATCCATGTTGGATAGCTAAGAATGAAGAATAAGATTAGCTTTGGCTAATGGTATCCATATTAGATAGTCGGGAATGAATGATGAGATTGACTTTGGCTAATGGTATTCATGCTAATTAGTCAAGAATGAATGATAAGTTAGCTTTAGATAATGACATCTATGTTTGACAATCGGGAATAAATGTTAAAGGTTAGCTTTGGCTAATGGCATACATGTTGGATAGCCAAGAATATGCATTGAAGATTAACTTTAGCTAATGATATCCAAGTTAGATAGCTAGGAGTAAAGGATAAGATTAACTCCGGTTAATGGGGTCTGTCTATACTATGATCACCAAT
>Ga0325405_1004736_pt1 | contig 13842 bp, 10 predicted proteins | sample PopdelMetagenome_21_FD_205663 | JGI IMG/M metagenome (GOLD analysis project Ga0325405, IMG submission 205663) | Populus deltoides microbial communities from Bellville, Georgia, United States - Xylem-Control-R2 | ecosystem: Host-associated > Plants > Phyllosphere > Stem > Wood/Secondary xylem... | reverse complement strand
CTGTTTGATTGCCTGAACATCCAGATGTGATATTCTCAATGCCAACAGCCTCATGATGGTTTTTAACTTCTCTGTTCTTAAGAAATTTTGATGGTGAACCTTCAAACAGTAATAGAGAAATGCTAAACATGGTGATTAGCATGGCAGGTTTGCATAATCACACTTTGTCAACCACATTTAAGGATTAGATAAATCACGTCATTCTTAAATCATTACTCTGTTTAGCATCTCTTTGCATCGTTTTCGTTCTTGAGATAACAATTAAACCCCATTGTAATAAACACTTGTGCTCATAGAAATGCTGCTGGAACTTGAGCTTCACAGAAGACAAGTCATTTTTCATCTAGAACCCTAACTTCATCCAGTGAAGGATCATCGATATTTAATTTCAGACAATGATATTCGATTTAATCTCAAGTGTTGATCGAGGAACAAGTTCTTGTGAACTCTCGTGTGTAAGATCTTTAATGCTACTTCTCACTCCAGTGTCAGAAAAGTCATTAGATGCCCAGATACCAAGTTGGTCAGAATTAGCAACTCTAATTGCGACCCCTTATCCCCAGGCCGAGATCGATTTGTTTTATGTATTCAACTATGTCCTTCAAAGTTGTGATGCTAAAAGTTATCGTGTATTGGTTTAGCCCACATCTCTGTCTGTCTATTTCTCCCCAGCACCTCCACAAGTCATTAGAGCATATGAATGTTTATCCTAGAAGTACTGAGTAATTGTGATATATGAAATTGAAGACACAGATCCTTCAATAATGAAATTTTGAGGACCTGATTGTCTTTATATACCTTGATCTTAAAGAGAGATGAATGTGCAAAACACGTCGAGGGAACTACAAAAAGAGTATACAGCACCAAGAACATGCATGTAAAGCATTATGGGCAGAAGGTTCATCAGTACAGATTCTGCAATGTATGTTTCAAACTGATTAAGGATAATGAAGGCTAAACATAGGTCGAAGAGTTTGATGCACAAGTTTCTCACACCAAGAAGCATGCAACACAAAACGTTCCCAAAAGAAACAAAAAACAAATTCTCCTGAGAAATTATTCATGGTTCCGCAGATACAATATAGCTTCAAGAAATGGCAACACCATCACGCATATTTCCTGCATTTATAATGATCAACAGCAAGAACATCAGTACTAGTATAAAGGCATTTAGGATTTCTTATATTAATCCTGGACTTCTTTTTCATCAAATGAAATTCTTGGATTTGTGTTTTGTTATGATGTTTTGCTTGACAAAAAGCAAAGAGATGGTAAAACTTAGATAGGAATTTTAGAATCTTGTGTTTTGTTTGTTTAGAAACTTACAGTACCGAGTTGGGATGATCTTCCATCGTTGGTTATCTCCTTTGTTCCATTTCCAGAGAACAATAGAGGTGCCATCATGGACACCACCAGATTTCTTATCACCGTGAAAAGCATCTACATTAAGATGGGTATTGTTAACCATCCTTACAGCTCTGAAACCATCACCCAAGTCCTTGCTTTCAGTCCATAGGATAGACTCATCAAGAACATCTGGATTGTACGGAATCAGCTGCACCTGCAGAAATATTTTTTTTGGGACAAGAAACATTTCATAAGGTATACCATTTGCGGCTCAGGAGGAAAAAAGAAAAGGAATAGGCTATCATGAGGACTTCCACTCAACTATCAAAGTGCTCAATCATTATCACTCAACTTATGTCACAGAAAGCAGGGACATGCCATACTTCGCTATAGGGTATGGCTACACAGCATTACACCCTAAATAAATATTTTGAGGTCAAATTATAATTTATTTCAGCAACAATCTTACATGAAAACTCTAAAAGGAGAAGGTTTGTTTGTCAAAATACAAGAGAAAAAATCAAGTTCAAGCTGGTTTGAAAAATTGCAATGGTATTGCGCTTAAATTTTTCTTTATGGTACCATGGTACACCTGTATGCATGCCTGCAAGTTGACTGCTTGCATACAACAATCAAGTGATACACAATAAGAGTTGCCTATTGGAAGCCTAAAATGATATCTGGGTGGATTAAGGAGAGGAGCAACAAAGCCATTGGCACTAGTTTGCAACCAGTTCTAGATTTGTGGCCTACTCATTGGTATCAATTCTGTGTTTACACCCACAGCCCCCACAATAGAGTCTGTTCCAGCTGTGAAATGTGAGGAAGCATGCAGGTTTTCTCTCGAGAAAAAGAAAAGGGCATCTCGGTAATGAATGGGGAGGGGGGGATTTGAAGGTTTGCGGCATCAAAAAAAAAAAAACAATCATGCTCCACATGTTTTGAATTATCCGCAGGACAAATATATGAAGATATTCTACTCTGCTGTTCAATCCAATCTTTACCACGTCTTCTTTTTGTGATACATATCACCAAAACAGGCATCTGGACCTTAAAGAGGATATAACAAATCGGATCATTTATATGGTCATGAACAACAGTGGCAAGCAATGTATATGATATCACAACTGAAATTGTCGCTTGGAATACCATATCCAGTTACTGTCTTATAGGCAATGCCAAGACTTTTATAAGCAAAGAAAATCATCAACCTCTTGGTTTATAAAGAAAGTTTTGGATAATTGTAATAAATCATTACAAGTAACTCTTGTTAATAAATCATTAAAAGTAACTCTTATTATGAAAAACATTTTAGTCCCGAATTACCTTGATCAACTTGAAAAGCCACTTTTACAATGTTGTATCAAGCATGTAAGAGAACACTCTTCTTTTTTTTAAATTATACAATATACTAAAATAGGGTTCAGTGTCCTTGTTACTATTTATCTAGATACAAAACATTATGGATTGACATAGTGTAATGGCAAAGCTGCTTTTACCATTGAGAGTTGCAAAGACTGCAAGGAGGGTTATCTTTTCATTGGGATGCATTTGACATTGAAAGGATGGTTAAGTAAAAAATAACCGGTTCCAATTTTGATGGGGTTGCGGACACTTAGCGCTGGAGCTGCCACGCCCTGAGCACTAGAGCCAGACCCGCGTGTCTAGCTATAGACCTAGGCGCACGTGTCTGAACACCTTAGGCACGCAGACTCAAACGCTTGGGGGTCTGCAAAACCGCGTGTTAGGGATAGACCCGCATGCCTAAGGTCTGCTGACCCGCGCCTAGGGTCTGCAAAGCCCCCCAAGGGTTGCAAGCCCACGTAGGCTGCAGACCCGCGCGCCTTTGGATTATAATATTATTATTTTTATTATAGTTAATATTATTAATATAATAATTAATAATTTTTTTAAAATATTATTAATATTGAAAAACAACCATAAATTTGATTTGAAGGGTAAAATTATAAATTCTTCTTCTTCTTCTTATTATTATTATTATTATTATTATTATTATTATTATTAAATCTGAAAAAAAATATTATTCCTATCAAAGAAAAACCATAGATTTTATTTAAAGGTTAAAATTAAAAATTATCATCATCATCATCATTAATAAATTTGAAAAAAATTATTATTGATATTGAAGAAAAACCATAAATTTGATTTGAAGAGATTAAAAACTATTAGAACTTAGGTCAGATGAGTTTAATAATAATAATTATTATGTTCATTAAAATTATAAAATTTGAAATAAATATTATACCTATACAAAAAACATAGAATTGATTTGAATGATAAAATCAATTATTATTATTGTTATTGTTATTGTTATTGTTGACTTGGGTTTGGAGTCATGACCAAAAACACGTCGGTCAAGTTTCCGGACCCAAGGTTAATGAGTGTGGCGTCTAGGCCTCAGGCTAATGGATCTGGCGTGTAGACCCAGGGTTGTAGGGTCGTGTGAGGACCCAAGACTCTTGGGTCCGGGTTCAGAACTCATGGCTAATGAGTCCACTGTTTGAACCCAAAGCTCTTAGGTCCAACATTCGAACCCACATCTAATGGCTCCGACGTCCGGACCCACGGCTAATGGCTTTGACCCAATTCTCTTGGATCCGGCGTCAGAACCCAAGATTCTTGGGTCTGTCATCCGGACTCACGACTAATAGTTTGCGTAGAACCCAATTCTCTTAAGTCAGGCTTCAGGACCCAAGATTCTTGGGTCTATCATCCAGACTCACGGCTAATAGGTTTGCGTAGGACCTTATTCTCTTGTGTTCAACTTCAGGATCCATGGTTCTGGGATCTTAGGTTTCTAAATATAATTATTTGTATTATTATTATTATTAAAAATACTATTATTTGTATTATAAATATTATTATTTTTATTACAGTTAAAATTATTAATATAATAATTATTAAATTTGAAAAAAATATTATTAATATTGATAAACAAAAATACATTTCATTTGAAGGGTAAAATTAAAAATCATCATCATCATCATCATTCATAAATTTTTTTAAAAACTATTATTACTATCGAAGAAAAATCATAATTTTTTTTAAAGATTAGAAAATATAAAAATTTGGATAAACAAGTTAAATATTATTATTAATATTATTATTAGATCTGATATTGTAGTCAGACTCAACATTTTTGAATCAGACGTTGTATCCAAACCCAACATTCTCGAGTCTTAAATTTGTTTTATGTTTTTTATGAAAATAAAAAGTATGTTCATGGTGTAGGGCGGGCCACGTAACTAATGGATAGCTATTTTGACTCAATATGAAGGGAGGGAATATATTTATATATATATATATGCTCAATTAGAATATATCAAAGGAAAACTTGAGATTATATAAAGTTTAAGTTTTCCATGTATCTTAAATTTTTTTTATATATATTTTATAAAAAAAAGATATGATGGCGGTATAGGATGGGCCACGTAACTAGTGTATAACTATTTTGACTCCATATGAAGGGAATATATTTATATATATGCTCAATTAGAATCTATAAAAGGAAAACTAGTTTTCCACAATCGAATGTCAAGTCCATGAGACATGAAAAATGAAAAGTTGCGTGCAAAACATAGAAGAATAAACTTTCAACAAGTTCATGATCTCAGAGAATTTCTTACAGGGTGTGCCTCTCCAATGGAATGCTTCATGGCCTGACCAGTGGCCTTATTAACCAGAGCGAAGGCAGGGCATCCCTCTGAATCCTTCACTCTTGTGCTGTACTTTTCATCTTTATACCAGTTCTACAACAACAACCAGCTAGATCAAGCACACAGCTACAAAGATGTAAAACTCCAGGAAAAAAAAAACACTACAGCAATAATATTAAGGGTGTTTGAGATTGTTGTTTCATACAATTTTTTCCGTAATCTCAAACAAGCAACAAATCAATTAATCAGAAAATGAAAGGTCAACATATAGATCATATGATTGAAAACATTAAGAAAATAACCAAGGACATGGACGAAAACTGTAATCTTTTTTGCTTATGGAATCTGAATTACAAAACAATGATCAGATCAAATAAATCTTCATGACAGTTGCAACCTAACCAGCCAAAACAAAAACCCACATAAAAAGAAAACCCAGATTAAAATGATGTAAACTTTAAGAAAAAGAAGAGAGAGAGAAAAACCCCTTATAAAATTTGAAAACAAAAGGGTGCACAAGAAAGTTAAAAAACATATAAAAGTCAAATTGAGTTTGAGATCATATATAATTGAAAGGAGCTATGAGTTTTCCATACTTGGAACTCATCAGAAGGATTTAATGGAGCAAGAATCACTTTCCCACCCCTAATTGTGAGGTGAAACTCAGGCTGAGCTTTGCTGTAAACCTTAAAGCTAGGTTTATTATAAAGGTCAAGCCCAGAAGCAGCGCCAGGCTGATGAGTGTGCTGGTGATTGAAAGATGGCATGTGAGGCCTAAAAGAATGACGGGCTTCAGTTTGTTCATGAGAAACAAGAGTCACTTGTGTTGGTGGAGGTGGATAATCAAGAGAAGGGTCAACTCCTTGATGATGAGATGTGTGAGACCTGAGTTTCTTGAATTGAGGTTGGTGGTGGAGGAGGTGAATAGTTAGTTTCATTAAAATATGGTCTTGGTGGTTGTGGAGATTCTTGATAATAGTGTGAGTAGGGTCGTGGTGGTGGTGCAAATTCATTCTCTCTGTAGAATAGGGGTGGTGGTGTTTGGTCGAAGGATGGTGGTGGTGGTGGTGGTGGTGGTGGGTAATGTTCTCTTCTCTCTTCTTCTTCATCATTTCTTCGGTGGTGATGAGTTTGAGGGTAGTAGCCGTGAGGGAATTCCATGGTTGTTTCCGGTGATATTGATCAATGTGGGGAAGCTAGGGAAGGGTTGATGAGGAGAAATAGAGTTGTGTTTTAAAATAAATAATAATATAGTTCGATCTCCAACTAATTAGACTAGCTGTTGTTGAACTTGAAACTTGATTAGTTTATTCAATGAGCTCCTACGAAACCTGCGCCCAATGGCAGCTTCTCTTCCATCAAATCTCATGACAACTCTTCTTTGAAAATTGATACAAAATCGAAGAGCACACAAGAATTTCCGAAGATGAACTTCCCCATCAATTATTTCCTGAATATTATTCTGATTTTCATCCATAGAGATTTTTAAATAGCGAAATGCTTGAATGAATTTTGTAAATACAAGGATTATTTTAAAGAATGTGGGGGCTTGAATGGGTATTCTTGCCTTGAAATATCTTGATTTTATTTCTTTCTTGTCTCCTGTTATTTGAAAACCTGTAATTTGATATGATAAATGATGATACATAATACTCAAATAGGTCAATTTTTTATTTGAAAAATATTTTTTGTTCTTCTTTTATGAGACTAAAACTTATTTATCGTAATTTACTGATAAAAATATTATATTGTTGTGCATATTTATATTTATTAATTTTCTGGGAATGTTAATTAGAGTTTTTAATTATCATAAAATTAATTGATAATTTTTATTTTTAATTTAACCTCATTAATTTTATCAATTTTAATCGGCCTGCTAAAAAAAATAATTTATTAATCAAATAAGCGTTAAAAAACTAAAAACTGCCAGATTATAAATGTTGATTGAAGTGTTCTTAACTTCTTAGAGTATCTCAGTTATTTGCAATGATTTATTGATTCGAGGCTACTAAGGACGTTCTATTATAACTCTCTATATGTCATATCATATAGAAGTGATACCAGAGGGGTATATGTTGAAAATGTATTAAATAAATAAATAATATTTTTATTTTTATTAAATTGAATAATAAACATATGAACGCACGTGCCAAATCCACTAATTAGGGAGTAAAACGGCGAAGCATGAAAATGCTGGTAAAAAAATAAGAGGAAAAAAAAAAGACAAGACTATTTAAGCAAGAACAAAAGATAAGACATAGTAAAATAATATTGTAATTAAAGGGTGAAATTGAAAAGAATAATAACTTTTATAAAAGAACCAAGCAAAAAATTAGAAATCAAAACAATGAGAATCAAATTTAAAAAATAATACCATCAATCTGAATTGAATGATGAAATTGAAAACTATTAAAACTTTTACAAAAGGGCTAAAGATAAAAATTAGATACCTAAAGAATGAGTACCACATTAGACAATATAATATTTGGTAATTTAGAATAGAAAGATGAAATTGAAAACAAATAAAAATTTTATAACAGAATCAAGATAAAAAATTAGAAATTAAAAGAATAAAAACTGAAGTTGAAATGTACACAATCAAAAAGGCCAAACTGTAATTTTTAAGAGAAGAGAAAAAAAAACTCATTAGTACAAACTCAACTATCAAATAAGATATGCATCACATCAATAAAAAAAGAATATAATGACGATTTTAATGACAGACGCCTCCCACGCACCCTTAGATGCATCCACTCTTTTGGTTTTGTTATTTAACTAAATAAAGAGTCGTCTCTAAGCTCCTATTGATCTCAAGCTTATATTTTTAAAAGAGTATTTTTATAGTTTTACTATTCATTTGAACGGTTTATTATTTTTATATTTGTATAAATATTAAAGTGCCCCTCAACTTTAATTATAATAGTAAAAAAACCATTGTAAAATATAAAAATACCCTTAGATATCATGTTTATTATTATTATTATTATTTTTTGCTTTCAAGGATCTTTTACAATAAAAATTAAAAAGTATTTATTTATCTCCTATCAACATAGAAATGACAAATCAGCAATGTTAAAGAATTTCAACGCCCTTAAAAGTCAACGTTAACTTTTTTAGATCGATGGAGGAGTTTAACCGTTGTACAAATGTTTTATAATGTAAAGTTACAATATTTTTCACGGTTTTAATAACCGTTGTACGTCTATATACCAAACACATAGTTTATGGTCCTACCTAAAATTATATATTGTTTGTTCTAATTATCATGTGGTATTAATTGGCTTAATAAGACTAAATCAATTCTTTATTTTCTCGATATAGTTAATTAGTCACAAACCACTAAAATTAATATATTCATTAAAAATATATTCTTGAAATCCAACTTAAAAACTAACATAATATATATATATATAAAGACGATGATATAAATTCTTCCAGCCTAACTTGAAAAAAAATAAAATATTCTGCTGACTTTTTCATCGTTGTCAGTAAAGTTTAAGATAAAAAGGCCGGTTCTTCATAAATTAATGCTAGCATGATATATCCTTAAATTAATTTAAAAGATAAGATTTAGCAATATAATATATTATGTTAGCAGTAATTCTAAGGAAGTGCTCCAATCCAACAATCCTCGTTACAAATGAATGACACTAGATAGTTGGTAAAGCTATGCTGTAGATAAAATTATTATTTTTTTATCATTAAAAAAAACACAACGTGTGCCTGATGTTTTTTTAATAAAAAAATAAAATTATGTGAAAGTTTACCTGGTATGTTTAAAAGTAATTTAAATGATTAATAAAAATATAATTTGACTAAAATAAATTTAAAATGATATCATTTAAAAAAATAAAAAAAATATTGAGAGAACAACATATTGGATAGACTTGACTGAACCCGAGTTAACCTTCTAAATCTATAACTCGAGTCATGAAATCATGATAACCTCATATAAACAAATCAAAACAAATTATGATGCATAATTCTCAATCAACCCAATAAAGCTGAAAATATATATATTTTTAAAAAGAACACAAAAACAACTTGAGTCAACTCGGCTAACCCACCAAACCCATAACCCGAGTCATAAGACATGGATAAACCTATAGAAAGTGAATCACAAAAATTATGAAGCTCAATTCCCAAAAAACTCATTGTTGAATAATGAAATTAAAAAATTTTCAATCTAAAACAAGGAAACAATAAAACAATATTTGGGTTAACTTGTAAAAATTATAACTTGCGTTATGAGATTGAGATAACTTCATAAAAAACAAATCAAGACAAATGATAAAGTCTAATTGCTAATCAACTTTGTATTGAAGATATCGAATGATGAAATTAAAAAAAAATCATCAATTAAAAAAAAAAACTCGAATCAATTAGGTTAATTCATGAAACTCGTGATATATATCGATCATGAGACTGAAATAACCACATAGAAAATAAATCACAGCAAATATTTTAAAAATAGATTTTAAAATAATAAATAATGTGTAGTGCCACCTCTCTTTTGGTCGTTGTTAATTAATATTTATATGAGGTGAGGTTTCGAAAAGGAAAAGAAAAAGACCGAACGCAACTTTAATCGATCAAACCCAAACATATATATATATATACTCTGTCCTATCACATGCATGAAGCTATGAATCACCGCCAAACAAATGTATAGATCGATGTACTCTAACACATTAAACCTTCCTCTAGTTCAATGCATCTGGATACACACACACTCACACCTTTGACTTCTGTATGTTAAATGCTTGTTATTTTCTATTTGAATGCTGTAAACAAAACTCGCTGGATATTCTTTCGATCTTCCGTACTCAGAACACCAGCATTTTGGAATCTACAACGTGCCAATATATATATATATATATGAAGCTGTTTAAACTATCCTTTGTTTTTGATGAGCATGAAAAAAAAAATGCTGGACGGCTCCGATTAATAATTAAACCTTTGTTTCTTTGTACCCTCTTGAGTTTAGCAGAAAACGGAGTCAAACAATGATTGGATTGAATATTTGGAGGTGAAAACTGAAATGTTTTATAAGATAATAAAAAAACATCAGATAAAAAAATAATTTAAACAATAATTAAACTCAAAGATAAGAGATTTTGCTGATGCAAAACGTTTATTCAAGTTATTATGAAAAATAATGAATATGGAAAGTGTGATATATATATATATATCCTTACTAAATTCCCTATTAATTATTCCCCTTAGGTATCTTTGGTTGTATTTGATATTCTTTTATTATGCAAAATTAAACTCATCAATTATGTAACCATATAATATCAAAATTTGATGAACCCCTCTTTTTTTTTTTTTTCCCCTATAAGAGTAGATTGTTCCAATTACTAGCATAATTTTGAAATAGTTGATATTATTTATATATATATATATATATATATTGTAATAATTTTAAAATATTTGCAAGTTTAAAAACATCACCAGTGCGCTTGTCTTTTCATAGACATAATTATAAACAAATAGTAATATATATGTATTTGGGAAGCGACAAAAAAAATAAAGAAAGGGATGTAATTATGTAAGGATCAAGAAATTCGGTGTGGAAGATTAAATTTATTCCAAGACAAAAAAGAAAAAGAAAAAAGAGTAGCGATCACATATATTTCGAAGCAGAAACCAATCCATTTGATCTGCGAATGCAATCATTGTACAATCTTCTCTACAAAAATCATGTATGATTCCAAAATGACAACTCCCCGTTTCTGTCTTTTTCTTTGTCAAACTCATCCATGACTATCAGCAGAGGCATCTTCTTCTTCTTTTTATACCATATCAAGTAGTTGTTTGTCACTTTGTAAGACAAAAAAATCAGACCCCCACACGCATCTAATGGTAATAATCCTTAATGCTATTTGTTTTCTCACATAAATGTTTTTTTTTTATTTTTAAATTCCCTTTTTCTCTTGAGGACCCTTCATTTTAACCTAGAAATTGAAGATGTGGGCTCAAAAGCAATTGCTGGTCCAAGAATGGCTGGCTTACGAAATTGTATTGACCCATATCAGTCTGGGTATTATTGTTGGTGTTAGTGAAACTGCAAGAGTTCATGAACTTTTTTGATGGGTGCAGCAAGTCCTCGTCAGTGTGTGGAAGCTGGCGCTTGAGTTTATTCTCCTGCATGTTTGGCATTGAGGTGTTCAACTGAGGTAACTTCTGAAGAAAGGAACCACTGCTCGTGCAGTTACTGTTGCTTGCAGAGTTGCCGTTACTGAAGAAAGGTTGGTCCAACTGTGTTGCAGAACTATTCAATGTCGGGTTTGACTCAAACCCTGTTGGATTGAATGGGGTATCTGCCAGGAAACTACTCCACATGGAATAGTCCATGGCATCGAACAAGTTGGAGAAAGAACAAGATTTCTGGGACATGAGATTATTCTTGTTGCTTATGGGTAAAAGGGTTTCTTGGACAAATTGTTGTTGTTGTTGTTGTTTTTGTTCTTCTTCTTCTTCTTCTTCTTCTTGGTCATGTTCACTGGATATTAATGCCCTTGGAGATGAAGTCAAGGCATGGGATTTCTTGTAAATCCGGCAAAGAACCCAATCATCTAACTGCAAAACCAAAAACAACTAGTAAGACAACTCAAGCTAGGTGGGACATAAGCTAAAATTGACTTGCCCAAAAACTATGACGTCCTTGAAAAAATTAATATCTTAAATCATAACAGAGACAATTCCTTGCAGACACTAATAAGAGTACAACTTGCAATATAATTGTTAATTACGCTTACCCTCATGGATGAATCTTTTGGCTTCATGGATTTGTTGTTGTTGTTGCAGGTGGGGTTATCTGCTAGGCGATACTCATGCATGATCCAATTAGTCTTGACACCCTTTGGAGGCTTTCCCTTGTAGAAAACAAGAGCCTTTTTAACTCCAATGTTCTCTTGCCCTCCAACTACACTTCCTGGTGCCATTATGATTTTGTCTGTCCCAGTTGCCTTCCAATATCCAGATGCAGCTGCTCTGTTAGGCCTTGCTCCATTGGGGTACTTGCGATCTCTAGGACTGAAAAAGTACCACTCTTTCTCCCCCAAGGAAGCTTTAGCTGATATAAAATTAACAAAAACCGATCGAACACAAGTCCCTAATTAGTAACATGTAATCTGAAAGAGCACAAGCCACTTGTTTTTTAGACTTCAATTGGTTTTAGACATTTTGACATATAATATTTTAAAGTAAATGACATAATTAGAAAGCATATAATATAGAAAACAAATTAAGCATGGTGTTATAGGGTATAGGATAAAAAAGAAACCTGGCAAGTCCCACGGATCAAACTTATAGATGTCAACATCTGCTATGATAGACCCAGGAAACGGTGTGGATGCCAACTTCTTCTTAAGGTACTGGAGGATGAGCTCCTCATCTGTCGGGTGGAACCTAAACCCTGGGGGCAAGCTTGATTGTGGGTTCTTCATGCTAATCTAAGATTAGAATAATGGACCGCCCAAAATAATGAATAAGATCAGTCTAGGTTGAAGATATATTTTGATATCGATATCAATATATACCGAAGAAGAAGAAGAAGAAGAAGAAGAAGAAGAAGAAGAAACGATTGAACAAGCTGGTAAAGAAGCCTAGAGGTCTTCTAACTCTTAAGCTAGGTTTCGATGAGCAAACAAGCTACGAGAGAGAGAGAGAGAGGGAGAAGGAGATTGAAATTTTTCGAAGGAGAGGGTGGGGTGCCCATTTATGGTGGTGGAGTTTTGTCCTCATGTGGAAAATAGGATCAGAACAATTTTTTTTTTTAAAAAAGAAAGTAGCATAGTTTAGATTGGACCCATAAGCCAGCTGTGGGGGGTCGATATAATTGGTCGCTTCCACTTTTTTGTCTTCAACATTTCATGGAAAGATGGCGGCTTATTCAAAGGATGAGAGCTTTATGCTTTCATCTCATGACATCATCTCTTAACTCTTTCGGACAAGCACTTGACACGCGTCCTCCGAACCCCTTCGTCTCCTTTCCCCCAAATCTTTATCAAGCCCCTTAATTGTGCTTGGTGGTCTCCATCATCCTCTGGCGTAAGTTTATGCATCTCTTGACTTTTTGATCCAAATTTTCGATGGATGGATAGACACCCTGTTAAAAGCTCAAAACTCGTATTGGGGGGAGGGGGGGGCTGCTCTCACACAGTGGCACGCAGACACAAAGGACAAAATGTACAGGAAGGTAAAAGGGCCAAAAGCATGGAGATTTACTGGATAATAGAGGCTTTAACACTGAGAGATGATAGATATTTTTCTGGCGATGTGATGTGATGGGGTGGTGGTGTGGATAAAAAAGAGAGTAAGTTCTTTATTGTCTAGTAAAAAGTTATTCTGTGACCTAACTATATGGGCAGCCGACATTAACGTTATCTAAACAAATATATTTGATTCAATGTTGCTTAAATATGAAAATAAACTGACGAAATCAGCTGATAATTTATTGATTTGTGATTCTGTTAACGTTTACAATGAGACAAGCAACTCCATTTCAATCTTTCTTGCCATGGACAATGTTCAAAATAAATAATAATAATAATATAATAAAATAAACTACACAGCAATAAACAAAGCCAAAAAGCTCCAAGAAAAAATGGACCATGCTGCGTCAAGTTTACGAAAGAAAAATTGATATTAATTGTTGGGCGTGAAAGAGCACACGCTTGTTCTTTCTTATCCACTAATTTCCTGTTACTCAAGCACCACCACTTAAAATTAACAAAAGAATAATAAATAATAAAAGAACTCATCGTTAACAATTCATTTGTGGATTCCAGTAGTATTTTTATGGTTTTTTTTT
>Ga0325405_1004729_pt1 | contig 13855 bp, 6 predicted proteins | sample PopdelMetagenome_21_FD_205663 | JGI IMG/M metagenome (GOLD analysis project Ga0325405, IMG submission 205663) | Populus deltoides microbial communities from Bellville, Georgia, United States - Xylem-Control-R2 | ecosystem: Host-associated > Plants > Phyllosphere > Stem > Wood/Secondary xylem... | reverse complement strand
AGAAAAATACCATGACTATTTATAATTAAGTTATTTTTTTTACTTCTCTTTTCTTTTAAAAACTACAATTTTATTTCTTCAATCAACACAATTTTTTATTATAAATAAAAGATGAATCTATCCTTATTTATATATATATATATATATATATATATAGAGAGAGAGAGAGAGAGAGAGAGAGAGAGAGAGAGAGAAGTTGTTGTGGAGAGGATGCATATGAAGGCAATTAGGCCTTGGACGCCACCGGTGCAGGGGATGATCATCGGGTCCATGCAGATATCTTGCTGAAGTGTTCCACAATTTTGCTTGAAAAACGACAGCGATAATGGAAATTGTGTGTGAGAAGCTTTTTTTTGTTAGATTACTTGGATCTTGTGAAGAATTCGAGTTCTTAGAGGGTACTTGATATTGCGGTAGCTGTTGTGGTTATAATTTGAAAAAAATTATTTTATAAAAAGTATTTTTGGTTGAAGTTGGTTTAAAAAAAATAGATGTTTGGTTAAAACTGTGATTAAAATTGAGATTGAAAAAAAAATAGTTTAATGTGTTTGGTTAAGAATGTTTTTAAAATTGAGTTTATAAAATAATTTAAAAAATATATATTAATACTGATGGTTTTAAATTTAAATACTGTAGAATTAATTACTCCTATTATATCATGAAATAAAAAATACTTTTTATTATTCCATTAAACAATTTATAATTCCACTACGTACAAAATTCATCCGATAAGAGTTACAGTTTTTATAATTTTTTGAGCGTAGATAAAATATTATCAAGTATAAAATTAATATTACAGTGCTAGTGAATTTAATTAATTCACTTTATACTAGTGTGTTTTTAAAATAATGTTAAAAAAATTAACACACTGAAAAAAAAAAATAATTCCATGTAAACAGTTCAATTCACACTGTTCATATGCTCCACTGTTCCGTGAACAGTTGAGTATGCCTCCCTTATTCACTGAACAGTGGACACATGCCTCCCCTGTTCAGTGAACAGTGCATCATGCTACATTGTTCACTGAACAGTGTAGCATGGTTGAATTGAGAGCCGCGCAAGAAAGCAATATTTTTCTGCTTTTCATCTACCTGTGTTTCGCACACAATTTGTTGTGGGATCTATACATAGTAAATAACTTTTTTTTCTTAACCAAATATTTGCTCAGTATGTTTTTGAAGAAACATAATCTCTATCTCATAGCCAAACGGGCTGTTCATGTCTTGGGCCAATCTTTGCCTAACAGAGCAAGGAACTTGTTGGTCTATGCAAAGACCCAACCCTTCTGTAAATGCTTTGCTTCATTAATTTGCCTAACAAAGCTGCTTTACAGGTTGCAAATTCTTCGAGCTATGCTGAAAAAGGAAACATGGATTTGGGTGGCAAAATTCCGACAAGGATAAAAGGAAAAGGGTGAGGGTGGTGACCATAGTTTTTTTTAATTTGATGGTAAAATTATAATATTTATATAATATTTCTGTAGTTATTAATTAAAATATAATAAAATATTATAAATAATCTAATTTTTTTTGTTGATTTCATTTTAACATGATGTAAATTATAAACTTATAAATTCAAGGATGTAAACTATTATTTCTAAAAATAAAATTAAAAAAAACCCAACTATGCAATGATAAAGGTAATTTTACCTTAAAAAAATAATTAAAAACTGATCCCATACCTTAAAGTATATCTAAGAAAAGATACTATTTACAAGAATTAAATTAGTAATATGGTTTTTTGAATAATAGAAATATTTTTTTTGTTTATATTTATTTTAATGGTAAAAATTTATTATAATAGCTAATTATATTTTAATATATTTGATATATAATTATTTTATCAACTTGAAATGATCTAATTATCTTGGCGGGTTTTAGAATAACTTAGTTGATTCTCAATCAACCTAGTATTAAATAATAAAATTTTAAAAAATCAATTAAAAATTAACAAAAAAACAACTTAAATTAACCCTGATGAACTAGCTAAATTCATGACACAAGTTATAAAATCATGATAATTTTTATAGAAAAAAATAGATTTTAAAAAAATTAAAAAAAAATATTATTGGAATAAATATTTTTTTTAATACAAATTTAACATTTGTACAAGATATATAAAAATAATATTTTCACGTTTTGTTTAGTAACAAGCATCGAGAAGCCAAAGTAATATATTTTTTATTTTTGGTTTTTCGGAGCGTTTGGCTCTGCGGTTCAACTTGTTTTTCACCGAATTTAAAATTTTTTTTTTTGCTAAAATTGAGTGCGGTTTGTACTTTTTGGATCGTTTTGATGTGCTGATATCAAAAATGATTTTTAAAAAATAAAAAAACATCATTGACATGTATTTCAGCACGAAAAACTATTTGAAAAGCAACCACTACCACACTGCCAAACACCCTCTTAACATATGCCCTGAGATGCCTACCATTCCAGTCAACTTTCATGAACGTTAGCCAAAAATCCAAGCTGAGGCAAGCCAAGCCAAGCCGCAAAGACAAACAATGAAAGTCCAGGTAAGCTTGAAGCTGTCGGTGCTCTTTCACTCTCAACCTCTAAAACCACACATGCAGAGAGAAAGCCAACTGCAAACCTCTCTATACGCTCTTTCTCTAAAATCTGAATAAAGAATAATAATAAAATAAAACACAATTATTTATTTTTCTCTAAAAAAGTCTGACTGAAAATACTTCATTCTTCTCTCTCTGTCTTTCCCAATCAAAATGAAATGAAGTGAAGTGCCTTTTTATTATCTTCCCTTCTCTTCTACGATATCTGTAGATGCTCCTCCGCCTCTTCTCTCTCTCCCTCTAGAGGTGAGTCATTACTCACGAGTGATCTACTGATTTGTTCTTTCCTTGTTACTAGCTACATTTTTATCACTCTTTCTCTTCATCGATGACGTTTACTTGTCGTTTCGTTGAAAAATTCTTAAAGAGACTGGAGGTGCCGCCTTTTTAATTCATTGTTACTTCATTTTCATTGAAATTCCTTCTGTTATAAAAGAAAAGAAAGAAGGAATGTCTGTCCTGTCCATTTGAGTTCAGTTCAGAATTTCGAGTCATGTTGTGGTAAAAAGCGACGACGTTTTTTGAGTTGAAAATGGAGTTTATTGATCTGCTGTTAGAATTGAATTGAAATGAATTCAAGTCAATGAAGCAACCGAACTCAGTCATGTCGTCACATTCTTATTAATTACAATTAAAAATTAAAATCAGTTCGATTTTTTATTTTTGTAATTAGCAGCATTAGTTACGCTGACTGACTTGATCTGATTGATACCTTACAGGAGAGTTTGATGTCTTGATTGTGTAAAATAAGGTAGATCTGGAGACAGATTCATTCTTTAAAGGGAAAAAAAGGAGAAGATGGCGGCTACACTCGCTTGGAGGTTATCTGCTACCAATGGCAGCAGCCTTGCCACTACTGATCTGGTTGGTCCATTCATTATTCACTGTATTGGATTCGGATAACAGTTTCAAGAAAAAAAATGGAATTTCATTTAATTTTGGATTTAATTTAGTGTCGGAGGCGCTGGATCTCATCCATTCTCTCCCTCCCTCCCTCTCTCTCTCTATATATATTTAGATGCTTTTGGTTTTTAAATCTATTGGCGTTTCCGGTTTTCGTTTTATTTTTTTAGAATTTTTTGATGTGTATTGCAAATTTGCAATACTATTATTTTCAACTATTAATATTTAATTCCTGAGTGACCCCTCGCGGTCTCTGGTTTCAAATCTGAAAATACTATTGGCAGCAAACTAGTTTCGAAGTTGAATTTTGTGATGGTTTCATTTAGTTTATGTTTGGTTAGATATTAAATGACACTCTCTTGTTTCATGATTGCAGGAAAAAAATAGCAATAGTTTATGTTTGGTTAATATTAAATGACACTCTCTTGTATCATGATTGCAGGAAAAAAATGGCAATCTAAAAACTCAAGATTCAGAGCCTCCAACTCCCCGTTCAGTTATGAAGATGGGTGTGAGGTGAGTTGAGAATTTATTTATGTGGCTAATGAGGTCGATATCCTGTTGTGATTACTTTGCTTTTGCCAATGCTTTTAATATCTACCATGGTCATGTGCTATCCTTTGGTGATTAATTTTTTTGTAATATTGAGTAGCACTATAGGTGCGAAATGCTCCATACTGATGCTAATACTTTTGTGTTGATCAGAGATTTTAGTGTACGTGTTTCCAAAATGTCTTAAAAGGAACTGAGGGTCCACTTGTTGTTTGCATCTACCTTTTGTGTTTCAATACACATGCTCTGCATCGAGTGAACGTGACTTCTAGAAACCATAAATCAATAACCTTCAAGCTTTTAGTTTCTGAATTGATTTTCACTTTGTTGAATTATACAATTCTAGTCCTGTTTCCACTATTTCTAGATTGATTTTGGACACGCTTACTTCGAATCAGAAAAATGACATATAATGTTGGTAGAAATTTTCTTTTATAGGAATGCATCTAATAAGTTCTGATTTCAAGATACTTTTTTCTAATTCAGAAGTAAACGAAAGTTCCTTTGCAATTACCAGATGTAATGAACTGGAATAGAGCCTTGTGCCATTAAAAGAGCAAACCACAGTCCTATAAGAATGAATTCTGTTACTGATGCTATATTTGTTTTTAAATTATTGTTCAGCATTTTTTATTTCTTGTCATCCTGTGCCAGATTTCTGTTTCTGTCCATGTTTTACTTTTCTAGTGCTTTCAATTTGAAATATCCCATTTTATGTTTTTGTGCTGGTTCTCTCTACTGAAAATATTAATAAATGCATTTCCTTTTATGAGTTTTCACTAGTAATAACTTTTTTTTTCCCATAAAATGAGGTCAACTAAGAGGAAGTTTCTCATAGTGCCTAAAAGCAATGAAAATTGTTGCCCAATTTTCTCATTTTATAAATTATTTTCAGAGACCGTACTGGTAGCATGGAGGATCCAGATGGCACACTAGCAAGTGTTGCACAATGCATTGAGCAGCTGCGCCGGAGCTCCTCATCTGTACAAGAGAAGGAGTATGCATTGAGACAGTTGCGAGAACTTGTTGAGACGCGTGAAAATGCTTTCAGTGCTGTTGGATCTCACTCTCAAGCAGTTCCGGTGCTTGTTTCTCTTCTCCGGTCCGGATCACAGGGGGTTAAGATACAGGCTGCTACTGTCTTAGGTTCTCTCTGCAAGGAGAATGAACTAAGGGTAAAGGTCTTACTTGGAGGATGCATCCCACCGTTGCTAGGTCTACTCAAGTCTAGCTCCGAAGAAGGTCAAATTGCAGCAGCAAAGACGATATATGCTGTGTCTCAGGGTGGTGCTAAGGATCATGTTGGATCAAAAATTTTTTCAACTGAAGGAGTTGTGCCTGTGCTCTGGGAGTTGCTTCGTAATGGGCTCAAAACAGGTAAATTAGTTGATAACTTGTTGACTGGAGCATTAAAAAACCTCTCCAGCAGCACTGAGGGATTTTGGTCTGCAACAATACAAGCTGGAGGAGTGGATATTCTGGTTAAGTTGCTCACAACAGGACAGTCAGACACACAAGCTAACATCTGCTTTCTTCTTGCGTGCATGATGATGGAAGATGAATCTATTTGTTCCAAGGTATTAGCTGCAGAGGCTACTAAACAGTTGCTCAAGCTGTTAGGACCTGGCAATGAAGCCTCTGTTAGAGCAGAAGCTGCAGGTGCCCTTAAGTCTCTTTCTGCACAGTGCAAAGATGCAAGGCAAGAGATAGCTAAATCTAATGGTATTCCTGCTCTGATAAATGCTACAATAGCTCCTTCAAAAGAATTCATGCAGGGGGAGTATGCCCAAGCATTACAGGAGCATGCAATGTGTGCCCTGGCAAATATTTCTGGTGGCTTGTCATTTGTTATCTCAAGCCTCGGTCAAAGCCTTGAATCATGCTCTTCTCCTGCCCAGACTGCTGATACTTTAGGAGCTTTGGCTTCGGCTTTGATGATATATGATAGCAAAGCTGAATCCACCAGGGCATCAGATCCTGTTGTTATTGAGCAGACTTTAGTTAATCAGTTCAATCCTCATTTACCATATCTTGTGCAGGAACGTACCATAGAAGCATTAGCTAGTTTGTATGGGAATGCCATACTTTCAGTTAAACTCACGAATTCTGAAGCAAAACGGTTGCTTGTTGGTTTGATTACAATGGCAACCAATGAAGTTCAGGATGAGCTTGTAAGAGCTCTTCTTGCACTTTGCAATAATGAAGGCAGTCTATGGCGTTCGCTTCAAGGACGTGAAGGAGTTCAGCTATTGATATCCCTTCTTGGGCTTTCATCAGAACAGCAGCAGGAATGTGCAGTGGCATTGCTTTGCCTTCTATCTAATGAAAACGATGAAAGCAAGTGGGCCATCACTGCTGCTGGTGGTATACCCCCCCTTGTTCAAATTCTAGAGACAGGATCCGCTAAAGCCAAGGAAGATTCTGCTACTATCCTTAGGAACTTGTGCAATCACAGTGAAGATATACGTGCATGCGTTGAAAGTGCTGATGCTGTTCCTGCATTGCTATGGCTACTGAAGAATGGGAGCCTCAACGGGAAAGAAATTGCAGCAAAGACTTTAAATCATTTGATACATAAATCTGATACAGCTACTATTAGCCAGCTCACTGCATTGTTAACCAGTGATCTACCTGAATCAAAAGTGTATGTCCTGGATGCTCTAAGAAGCATGCTTTCTGTAGTTCACTTGAGTGATGTACTACGGGAGGGCAGTGCTGCAAATGATGCGATTGAGACAATGATTAAGATATTGAGCTCTACTAAAGAAGAGACCCAGGCCAAGTCTGCCTCTGCTTTGGCTGGAATTTTTGAAACTAGAAAGGATTTACGTGAAAGCAGCATCTCTGTTAAAACCCTTTGGTCAGTGATGAAGTTGCTAAATGTTGAATCTGAAAACATCTTAGCAGAGTCATCTCATTGTCTTGCTTCGATATTTCTTTCAATTAAAGAGAACCGGGATGTGGCTGCTGTTGCTCGTGATGCGTTATCCCCTTTAATTGCACTAGCTAACTCATCGACCTTGGAAGTTGCTGAACAGGCGACATGTGCTCTTGCAAATCTTATTTTGGATGGTGAAGTTTCAAAAAAAGCAATTCCAAATGAAATTATTGTGCCTGCAACAAGGGTTTTGCGTGAAGGCACAATTTCTGGAAAGACCCATGCAGCAGCAGTGATCGCTCGTCTCCTTCATTCTCGTAGAATTGATAATTCCATAACTGATTGTGTCAATCATGCTGGAACAGTACTCGCATTAGTTTCTTTTCTAGAATCTGCTAGTGGCAGATCTGCTGCCACATCAGAGGCTCTGGCTGCACTTGCTGTCTTGTCAAGGTCAGAAGGGGCTAGCGGACACATCAAACCAGCATGGGCAGTTTTAGCTGAATTTCCAAACCACATATCCCCAATAGTTTCGTCGATTGCAGATGCAACACCCTTGTTGCAGGACAAGGCTATCGAAATATTGTCACGACTTTGCCGAGATCAGCCTTTTGTTTTAGGAAATGCGGTTGCTAGTGCCTCTGGATGTATACCGTCTGTGGCTAGAAGGGCGATTGATTCCACAAGCCCAAAGGTCAAAATTGGGGGAGCTGCACTTCTTATTTGTGCTGCAAAAGTTAGTCACCAGAGGGTGGTGGAAGATCTTAACCAATCAAATTCATGTAATCACCTTATTCAATCACTTGTCACAATGCTTTGTTCTGCAGACACTTCTCCTTCAGGAAACCTGGTTGATGATGACAGGGAGGTCATTAGCATATACAGACATGCTAAAGAAGGTGAGAGTGGTGAATCCCATAAAGCAACAGCAGTTATTTATGATTATAACTTGGCTGTTTGGCTACTTTCGGTTCTTGCCTGCCACGATGAGAAAAGTAAAATTGTTATAATGGAGGCTGGAGCAGTTGAAGTCCTCACTAACAGAATCTCCAGTTGTTATTTGCAGTACAGTCAGGTGAAACCTCTTTTTTTCCTCTTGAACTGAAGGTTTTCCAGTGTCTAGTGCCATAAGCTCTCAATACCAATGAAAATTTTGATTTCTATGGATTGACATAGCAAACGAGTCAAGCCAAGCTTTGATACATTTAGATCAGTTTCATCTAATTTTAGTGGGGTTCAAGCGGGTTCAAACTTGGCTTGTGCTTGTGGCAAGTCTAAGACATGAAGCTCAAGCTTTATTCCTCGGGCTTCATTTGATTTAACATATTAGACTGATAAAATAAGCAAATAAACAAGCTGAACTTGACCTTGGATTCATCATGACAAACCATTCAATAAAAAAGCAAACATCTGTAATTTTCAAAAGAATCAAACTAGTGTATCTCACATCAGAAATAAGTTTGATTAGATTTGATAATGTAATAATTCTTATTTTATATGAGTTTTTATTTGGCTGATCTAAAATTTTCTTATTATATGCAAGCATCTTTGTGAATTTTAATTAGTCTAGATGCAAACCTTTAAATGATGTGGCCCTGTAAACTTAGGTGAGCTATCTTGTGATCTTGAACAAGTTTAGCTTGATCTAATTCAGTTGTGGCTGTATTAACATTAGGTTTCAAAATAAGCTTGAGCTTGACTCATTCATTCTATTGAATGAGCTTGAATGAGCCTATAATCGAGCTAAGCTTCAAGAGGCTTTGCTTATCTGCTTCCTAGAAGAATTATGAGTTACATCAAAGAAAGCACAAAATTTCACACATTTTCACATGTTATGCAGCAGAGAAATCTGTTCTACATTCTGATTATCATTAAGCTTCATAGCTTCTCTATGTTTACCTGTGCAGAGTGATTTTAGTGAAGACAGCAGCGTATGGATTTGTGCTCTACTGCTAGCAATTCTGTTTCAAGACAGAGACATCATACGTGCGCATGCAACCATGAAATCTATACCAGCACTTGCAAACTTGTTGAAGTCAGAGGAGTCTGCAAACAGATATTTTGCTGCACAGGCAATAGCCAGCCTAGTGTGTAATGGTAGTCGGGGAACACTTCTGTCTGTTGCAAATTCTGGGGCAGCAGGTGGACTCATCTCCTTACTTGGCTGTGCTGATGGTGATATATCTGATCTTCTGGAATTGTCCGAGGAGTTTGCTTTGGTATGTTATCCAGACCAAGTTGCGCTTGAGAGGTTATTCAGAGTTGAAGACATTAGAGTTGGGGCTACATCTCGCAAAGCAATACCTGCTCTTGTTGATCTACTCAAACCAATTCCAGATCGTCCTGGGGCACCTTTTCTAGCATTAGGACTTCTAAATCAGTTAGCAAAAGACTGTCCTCCAAATAAGACTGTTATGGTTGAATCAGGGATTTTGGAGGCCCTGACTAAGTATCTTTCGCTTGGTCTGCAAGATGCAACCGAGGAAGCTGCAACTGATCTGTTAGGGATCCTATTTAGTAGTGCTGAAATTCGGAGACATGAAGCTGCATTTGGTGCTGTCAGTCAACTTGTTGCTGTCCTGCGTTTGGGTGGAAGAGCTGCAAGGTACAGTGCTGCTAAAGCTTTGGAAAGCTTGTTTTCTGCTGATCATATCAGGAATGCAGACACTGCCCGGCAAGCTGTCCAACCCTTGGTGGAAATTCTTAATACTGGTCTAGAGAAAGAGCAGCATGCTGCTATTGCTGCATTGGTTAGGTTATTGAGTGAAAACCCATCTAGAGCCCTTGCATTTGCAGATGTTGAAATGAATGCGGTGGATGTCCTTTGCAGGATCCTCTCATCAAATTGCTCAACAGGGCTGAAGGGGGATGCTGCGGAGTTGTGTGGTGTTTTGTTTGGAAACACAAGAATCAGGTCTACAATGGCTGCAGCACGCTGTGTTGAGCCTCTGGTATCTCTCCTTGTAACTGAGTTCAGTCCTGCCCAGTATTCAGTTGTCTGTGCATTAGATAAGCTTGTTGATGATGAGCAACTGGCAGAACTGGTCGCTGCACATGGAGCAGTTATTCCTCTCGTTGGCCTTCTCTATGGTGGGAATTACATGCTTCATGAGGCTATCTCCCGGGCACTTGTGAAGTTGGGGAAAGACAGGCCCGCATGTAAAATGGAAATGGTAAAAGCTGGAGTAATTGAAAGCATACTTGATATCCTCCATGAAGCACCAGATTTTCTCTGTGCAGCATTTGCTGAATTGCTCAGAATATTGACCAATAATGCCAGCATTGCCAAGGGGCCGTCTGCTGCAAAAGTTGTTGGGCCCCTTTTCCTGCTGCTGACAAGACCAGAATTTGGGCCTGATGGACAACATAGTGCTTTGCAGGTTCTAGTTAATATTCTGGAACATCCACAGTGCCGTGCAGATTATAACCTCCCCTCTCACCAAACTATTGAGCCACTCATCCCATTGCTTGATTCTCAGGCTCCAGCAGTGCAACAGCTGGCTGCTGAGCTTCTGTCACATCTGCTCATGGAAGAACATCTTCAGAAGGATCCAGTGACACAGCAAGTAATTGGTCCTCTTATACGGGTTCTCAGTTCTGGTATACACATCTTGCAGCAGAGAGCTGTAAAGGCTCTTGTTAGCATTGCACTAATATGGCCAAATGAAATTGCAAAGGAGGGTGGTGTGAGTGAGTTGTCCAAAGTTATATTGCAAGCTGATCCTTCTCTTCCTCATGCCTTGTGGGAATCTGCTGCTTCTGTTTTGGCTAACATTTTACAGTTTAGTTCTGAATTTTATTTGGAAGTGCCTGTAGCTGTCTTGGTAAGGTTGCTCCGTTCTGGTTTGGAAAGCACGGTGGTTGGTGCACTGAATGCTCTTTTGGTGTTAGAAAGTGACGATGGAACAAGTGCTGAAGCTATGGCTGAGAGTGGTGCCATAGAGGCTCTTTTGGAACTTCTGAGAAGCCATCAGTGTGAGGAAACAGCAGCAAGGTTGCTGGAAGTATTACTTAACAACGTGAAAATCAGAGAATCAAAAGCTACTAAAACTGCAATCTTGCCATTGTCGCAATACCTTTTAGATCCCCAAACTCAAGCACAACAGGCAAGATTACTGGCTACTTTGGCACTTGGTGATCTATTCCAGAATGAGGGCCTGGCTCGAAGCACCGATGCTGTTTCAGCTTGTCGTGCTCTAGTCAACGTCCTTGAAGAGCAACCAACAGAAGAAATGAAAGTAGTAGCAATATGTGCTTTGCAAAACCTGGTCATGTATAGCCGATCTAATAAAAGAGCTGTTGCAGAGGCTGGTGGTGTTCAAGTTGTATTGGATCTAATCGGTTCAAGTGATCCAGATACATCTGTCCAGGCTGCAATGTTTGTTAAACTTCTTTTCTCCAATCACACCATTCAAGAGTATGCGTCCAGTGAAACAGTCAGAGCCATAACAGGTTAGCTTCTCGTCTCCCTGTGCACAGTTTGTCTACTCTTGGCAGATTTGAGGAGAACACGCCTAATCTTTATACAATGACATTTTTCTTTGTGGTTTTACGTAGTGGTTTGTAGTTTGGAATGTTATTCTAACATTTAGGTAAACATAATCTCCGAGAAATATGTTTTTCTTTCATGCTAAGTTCAGAGGTTAATTGAAGTAGACCAAAATGAAATAGATCTTAGCAGTAAAATGTAAATTGAGGCAGATTTGGATAGCAATGGTATGGGATCTAATTGGACCGAATGAGTTGCTTGCTAGTTCAGATTTTAACTCACGGTGAAATAGAGCAGACATCTAAATGTGAGTTAACTTCTCAAACTCTTAACAGATGATGGTTCACATGTAAAGTTGAATCAGAGTGTGAAACTGCTTACTATTCTCTATACCATTGGGCAAAACAATAGTAATATTCTGATTATTACTTGAAGCCATGTTGAAATAGAGGGGATGGACAGTAGCCTTTGTGCGTTAGTGAAAATTTTTGCGTTAGTGAAAATTTTTCGTTGTCCATTTCTTTATTCAAGCTACATGGCCTTTTATTGCTCTTCTCTTGAAAGACATGATAGACAGTTGAGCAGTGGAGCAACCCTGGCCAGTGGCTAGGTTCATCAGTATTTGGATATTAGTTTACTTATTGACTTCAGGATTAGGTGTATTGTACTTTCCTATTAAAATGCTATGAGTTTTCTGCCAGGGTGTTTTTTCAATTTTCTTTCACGCTCAGCTTAACATTCTGTTTGGTCGTGCAGCTGCTATCGAAAAGGATTTATGGGCCACTGGGACTGTTAATGAGGAGTATCTCAAATCTCTAAATGCCCTTTTTAGCAACTTCCCAAGGTTGAGAGCCACCGAGCCTGCAACGCTCAGTATACCCCATTTGGTTACATCTCTCAAGACAGGATCAGAAGCATCTCAAGAAGCTGCCTTGGATGCACTGTTTCTTCTTAGGCAAGCTTGGTCAGCATGCCCAGCTGAAGTTTCCAGAGCTCAATCCATTGCTGCTGCAGATGCAATCCCCTTGTTGCAATACTTGATTCAATCTGGCCCACCTCGATTTCAGGAGAAGGCTGAATTTCTGCTGCAGTGTTTGCCAGGGACATTGGTGGTTATTATCAAGCGTGGAAACAATATGAAGCAGTCGGTGGGGAACCCAAGTGTTTATTGCAAGCTTACCCTTGGAAATACACCACCCAGGCAAACAAAGGTAAGATGCATCTATACATCATCTTGTTTATTTTTTGTGATGTTTATATCTCCAATCATCATTTATTTTTAAGGAAAAATAAAATAAATAAAAGGTAATTTATATCAATGGATTATCCAATTCATCTATTCCAGCCATCTTTTGATGTTCGACTCCCTATTCTCCTGTTCAAAAGAGAATTTCCTCTCGCCATTGCTTTCCCTACTTTTTTTCCCCTAGAAATTGCTATTCCAACCTCTCTCAAAATGAAAAATATTTGTGAACTTTTCAGGTTGTATCAACTGGTCCTAATCCGGAGTTTGATGAGAGCTTTTCATGGACCTTTGAGAGTCCTCCAAAAGGCCAAAAGCTTCATATCTCTTGCAAAAATAAGAGTAAAATGGGGAAGGTAATTAATGGAACTGAATTTATTTTTTTGGTTAGAAAACAAATCAAAAAAGGTGTTTCGATGTTTATCCACATTTTATCAGAGATTTTTTTCTTCACATTGTCATTTAACCTGTCTCTTTTGATCCAACAACAGAGTTCTTTCGGAAAAGTAACAATCCAGATCGATCGGGTTGTAATGCTAGGAGCAGTAGCTGGGGAATACACTCTGATGCCAGAAAGCAAAAGTGGACCCTCGAGGAATTTGGAAATTGAATTCCAGTGGTCTAACAAGTAACAGATGCTAAAGACGAGACAATCAGTCGGCACAGATTGAGATTTTAGGGAGAAAATATGATCAATCCGGTTACTTATCCCCATTCCAGTGTAAATAGTTTGCCAGAGAATCTGATTTTTGTAGTTGTTTGCCAAAAGCCGTAAGATAGCAATTTTTTCAAACGTATTCTTTTGTAATCCGAGTTTCCTATAATATTTCTGGGCTGAACCACAAGAACAAACATACGAGTTTTCTTTGTAATTTTTGTTACCCATAGTAACGTGCTTGTCAAACCGGGATGAAAATAATAATAATAATAATAATAACAACTGTTCTGGTTTCGGATATGAAAGAAATAGCTAATGCTTTATTGTCTTCTTCCAGAAATCTATGTTTATTGCATATCAATATATATATAATTACAAGTTTTCACTTCTAATACACATGTTTAATTCCAGAGCAGCACACAAACACACAAAAAGAGAGAGAGAGAGATGCTTATAGACAGCTCAAAAACCATATAAAGTCTTTGTTGCCCCTCTGATCACCTCAGGAATCTGCATCACAGAACAGATCATTAGTGAACTTAAAAGGCAATTAATGGATA
>Ga0325405_1004723_pt1 | contig 13866 bp, 6 predicted proteins | sample PopdelMetagenome_21_FD_205663 | JGI IMG/M metagenome (GOLD analysis project Ga0325405, IMG submission 205663) | Populus deltoides microbial communities from Bellville, Georgia, United States - Xylem-Control-R2 | ecosystem: Host-associated > Plants > Phyllosphere > Stem > Wood/Secondary xylem... | reverse complement strand
TTAGAGTTAAATAAATGGTATTTTCTATAAATGTACTTGTACTTGTGAAATTGTAAATGTTTATGTCGAGGAAAATATAGTGGACTAGCTAGCTTGAATATAGTTAGTGACGCTACTATACTGACTGTCGAGTTAGATGCGTAATAACAAAAATAAAATGTACTGATTTTAGGGTGATAAATTTATGATATATTATGATTAAATTATTGATGCTCGATTTATATATGTATACTGATGATGTGTACGTGTTTAAATAATTTATATGAAGGAAGTAGATGTTCGACACCTTGGAGTAATTAATTAGTTTATATTTTTTATTGTAGAAGGAATTTTATAGATTGTAAATTCTAGTGCTGGTTACTGGAAATAATGCTCTGTTGAAAAAATTATTTCCTGGTTACTGGAAATAATGCCCTGGTAAATGGGCAAGCCTTGAAAAATTATTTCCTAGTTACTAGAAATAATGTTATGTTGAATGGGCAAGCCTTGAAGATTATTTCATGATTACTGGAATTTATGTCTGGTTGAATGGTCATGTTAAGAAAATAAATTTACGAATTAATGGGATAATCACTTGATGTAAAATAGATTAATTGTAAAACTTTAAAGTAAAATATGTTGGTTTGTGGGAGACACTCTTGATATTTTTATTTTATTAGATTTATCTCTACGTCTAGAAGAGAATTTATGAAAATTAAAAATTTCAAAAAGAAAATAAGACAATTTATTCGATGATATGAAAGTCACTTTTAATGTATATGAATAGTTAGTCATTAATCAATTACTTATTGAAATGTGTAATTTTTTTTTAATCATGTTTAATGTGATTATGTTTTTATGTACATTGTACCCTCCGTCTGGAAAGTAGAACTATTGATGTAATTGGAAGAACTAATATTTTGTTATAATATACTTCCATATCTAAAAATTATTATGATTAACTTATTATCATGTGTATGATGTAATTTATAATGTTATTATTATTAAGTTGAATTATGGTTGGTTATATATATGTTTTGAGCACAAATACTTAAAAAAGAGAAGAAAAGAAAAGAAAAAGACGATGCATATTATGAATTTTTTTGCTTTTATCATAGTGTTCTATAGAAAATACAATTGAGATATTAAAATATGCTTGAGTTTTGGAAGTCCAAATGATTAGACGAATATTGTGATTGATGTAACAAGTTGAGAAATGATTGAGTCGATAACTTGGTATCTAAAGAATACAAAGGAAACTTTGCCGAAATTTCAGGAAAATAATATATATATTTTGAGTTTACAAGTTGAGGTTGTTACACGGCCGAAATTTTGGTAGAAATTTTATGGAATCAGTATATTAAAAAAAATTACCTGAAAATTTTCAATGTATCGCAGATGTTGGAAATCGGGGTTGTTACAATGGTGAAGGAAAACGAGGTATCGTTGTTTTGATCTAATAACTTAGAAACTTTATGTATCTTGTCATGTTGTCTTTTTCGAGATATACCTTTCTTTTCTATTCCATCAATTACTCATAGCTTGATTAGATCTAATTTTATTCATATAGATCCTTTTTCTGATAATTCTGATAGTTTATCATCTTAGGTTCCTAGTACCTCAAATACCCCTCTTTATGTTTAACCAATTCGTACTAATCATTCTGTAGGTACTGATATTTTATTCTCCGTCACACTTGAAGCTTCATTCTCCTTTACGGTCTCTTCAGCTCTGTCTGAGATTATGGATCTGTCTCTATGTCAATCCATAAGCATTTGTAAATCCACAAAGTTACCAGATTTTGTTTGTTCTTGTTATTCTTCATCATTTACTTTATTTTTAACTTCTATTCATTGTCTCTCTGAGTCCTCTTCCTATAAAGAGACAATTATTGATCATCTTTGGCATCAAGCTATGAATGAGGAATTATATGCTTTGCATAAGACAAATACTTGGGATTTGGTTCCTCTACCTCCTAGTAAGAGTGTCGTTGGTTGTCGTTAGATGTATAAGATCAAGACCAATTCTGATGGGTCTATTGAGCAATACAAAACTAGGTTGGTTACAAAAGAATACTCTTAAAAGTATGGTATGGATTATGAGGAGATACTTTCCCTGTTGCAAAAATGACTACTATTTGTTCTCTTATTATAATAGTTTCAGTTTGTTAGTGACATATCTCTTAACATAATGTTAAAAATGCCTTCTTGAATGGAGATCTTCAAGAAAAAGTTTATATGGTGCCTCCTTCTTGTGTTTTACATAACTCTAGATATATTTATAAGCTCAAGAAAACATTATAAGGTCTTAAACAAGCACCTCGTGTTTGGTTCGAGAAATTTTCTATTGTGATTTCTTCTCTTAAATTTGTTTCTAGTAGTCATGATTCTACTCTTTTTGTTAAGTGCACTAATGCAAGTCATATCATTATGTCTTTATATGTTGATGACAAGATTATTATTGGTGATAACATTGGTGGTATTTCAGTTTTTAAGACAAATTTAGCCAAACAGTTTGAAATGAAGGATTTAGGTTATCAACGATAATTCCTGGGTATTGAGGTAGCTTACTCACCTATAGGTTACCTTCTTTCTCAATTGAAATATGTTGTGGATATTCTTGAGCCAGCTGGACTTCTTAATAATAAAACTAAATACTCTCATTAAGGTTAACGCAAGGTCAGATTATACTTTATACTGTACTATTATTGAGAGCTTTGTATATTATTACTTGTCCATATATTGCATATGTTGTTAGTCAGTTTGTTACTTCTTCTACTACCATTCATTAGGTAGTTGTTCTTCGTATTTTGCGATATCTTTGGGGTATAGTCTTTCAGAGTCTTTTACTTTCATCCACTTCTTCCTTAAAGCTGCGTGCATGCTCTGATGTTGATTATAGCAGTGATCTTGCAGATCGCAAGTCTGTTACTGATTTCTACATCCTTTTAAGTGATTCTTTTATTTCTTGGAAGAGCAAGAAACAATCTATTGTTTCTCAATCTTCAACAGAAATAGAATACCGTGCTATGACATCCAGTACCAAAGAGATTGTTTGGTTACGTTGGTTACTTGCAGATATGAGAGTCTCTCTTTCTCATTCTACTCTCATGTATTGTAGCAACTAGAGTTCTATTCAAATTGCTTACCACTTGGTTTTTCATGAATGAACTAGGCACATTGAATGTCATTTTAGTGGTCGTTTGGTATTGTGGCTGCAAGTGAACATTTTAGTAGCCTTTGGTATTGTGGTTGCGGGTGAGGTTCACCCGCAGCCACAAATATTGATGTTTGGTTAAGTTAAAAACAAACTTTTATATTGGTGGGACCCATCAAAAATTACGGTCGTGCCTCAGGTTTAGCAAAAGCACAATTTATGTGCTTTGCAAACAACATACCCTCCATTGTTCACGTGAACAATAAAGATGTAGAGAGTGAATTAATTCACTCTGCACTCTGCATGACATTGTTTGGATCATTCAGATTGCTCCCCACGCTATGCAAAGCATCACCTGTTTTCAAGCAAGTAAACCAGTTAAGTTAAGGGTTGACAACTGATAACAATACACTAGTTAAGGCATATTGAGTCCGTTTGTCTAAGCGGCAACGTTTGCGTTTCTTAAAAACGCACTGATATATGTGTTTGGTTACCACATGCTAAAAAATTCTAAAATGTGGGTCCCACCATTTTGTTGAGGCAAGACCGTGATTTTAAAAAAGCAGTAAAATACTGCTTCTTGCAAGTTCAATTACAGGTTGACCTTTCTAGAGATAACAAAGATGGGAAATTTACTAGCTTATCCTTTTCTTTTTTGTTGCTCTTCTCGTCCATTCTTCGCATTCATTTCTCTTCACTGCGCACAGCAACCCTATAGGAAACCATTACTGCTAACAACAATTAAAGTGATGGTTGCGTCTCTTTCTATAGTAAACCATTGAATTATGGGGAAAAAACGAGGGGGCAAGGGAAGGGGGCATGAAAGAGTTAGAAATGTAGGGCATTGCTATTGTAAAGCCATTAATTGTCTATATAGAGACTCAAGTTTGGTCAATATTTGTAGTGGAACTTTTTTAAAATGGGTTTGAACATGTATCCCATGGCATTTTATTGGTTGTAAGATTATTTTTTATGTAATTATTTATTAATATTAATATTAATGAAGTCCTTATAGGTAATTATACCATAATATCAAATTGAACCACAATATTTAACCAAACACATTAAACTATTTTTTGTTCAACCTCAATTTTAACCACAGTTTTAACCAAATATATATTTTTCCAAACAAACCACAACTAAAAACACATTTTATAAAACTATTTTTTCAAACCATAACCACAACATCCACCACAATACCAAACACACTACAAAGATACGTCAATGAGGTATAGGAACAATGTGTCTTCCTCTTCCCCTTCTCCTTCTCCTTCTCCTTCTTCTTCTCCTTCTCCTTCTCCTTCATCTTCTCTTTCTCATTCGTCTTCTATATTTATCCACTGTTCGAAGAAGAAGAACAGAAACAGAGCACAGTGAAGAGCATCTCTCTCAGCTCACCACTAGCCTTCATCGTTCCCACCGCTAGCCACTGCTCATCCTCTTCCCCTTCTCATTCTCCTTCTCCTTCTCCTTCTGCATTAGCCATTGTCCGAATAAGAAGAATAGAAATAGAGCACAGTGGAGCGCAGCTCCCTCAGCTCACCATCGGCCTTTGTCGTTTCCACCGCCAGCCACTGCTCTTCCTCTTCTCCTTCTCCTTTTCATTCGTTTAGGCTGCTCTCCACTGTTCTACAACGTGAACAGTAGAGAATGACCGACCTCCGGCTTTCCACCGTCCCTCAGTCCATCATCGTCGCACTGCTTTTGGGCCACTCTCTAATGTTCTGCATAGTGAACAGTAGAGAGAATCTTCACTGTTCATGGCCAGACCGTGTCTAGCCCAAACCTAAATGCCTGGTGTTTGGATCCGACCCAGCAAAATAAAAAAAATCCAAAATAATTTCTCAGATATTGTGTTTTATTTGAAAAACTAGTGTTTAATATTATTCAATGACACTACATAATTATATTATAAGGAGATCGCATGATGACGTGGCATTTACAAAATTTGATCGCAATTCCAATTTTGTTCCTAATGATATTTTACCTGATGTTATTTCACGCTCAAGAAGCCATGGAAACTGTAGTACTTGTCGGATAGATTTCGTATGTGATGAAATTACAAATAGTTTAATGGAATAATAAAAAATAATTTATATAAAATATTGTTTATTTCACAATGTAATAGCAGTAGTTAAATGTACAATATTTCAATTAAAAACTATCAATATTAATATATATATTTTTTAGTTATTTTATAACCTCAATTTGAAAAGTATTCTTAACCAAACACATTAAATTACTTTTTATTCAGCCTCAATTTCAACCACAGTTTTAACCAAATATATATTTTTTCAAACCAACCTCAACTAAAAGTACTTTTTATAAAACAACTTTTTTCAAACCACAACCACAACAACTACCACAATACCAAACACATATACTTATAATCATCTTAAGCATGACACCATTACTTTGCTTTTTGTTTTTTCTTTTCTTTTTGTAGATTTCTTTACTAAGTCACATTCCATTTTTCTTTTTTTATTTTCTAGTCGGTGTTAGAGAATTATATAAATCATACCCTGAGACCTCACTTAATAACTTAAGCTATTGGGTTGAGATAATTATTTGATGTGATATCATAGCCTTAATGGTCAAGAGATCACGAGTACAAATCTCACTATTTCAAGCTCAAAAGGCTTTCACTTGAGGTGCTGTGCTAGAGAATTATATAAATCAGATACTAGACCTCACCTAACAGCTTAAATCATTTGGTTGAGATAGTTCTTTAACAGATATTAAACTCTCAATACTTGTAGCTGTCCATCATAATTTGAAAAAAAAATATTTTATTTTATATTTTAAAGATATAATAATATTTTTATTTTAATCTATTTTTAATCTCTTCTCTTCAATTTAAATTAATACAATTTTCTTGAATATAAAATAAAAATAATAAGCAATATAAACCCTAACCTTTTCCTTGTTTATATTTTTATTTGTTTAATTTGAATTGCCTGCCATATAAAATATAAAAAAACAAAGAAGATGGAGATCTGAAACGAATGATATTTTGTGCACACCAGATATCAAAATTTTCCACTAATACCGAGAAAAAGTCAATTAACGAAAAGAAAATAATAATAATAATAATAAATAAATAAATAAATAAAACAAACGGAAATACACGGCAAGGGGTCCATACTCGATTCCTGTCCACAAAAGACTCGCGCTTTCTGATTTCTAAAGCATCTAACCATCAGTTCACCAAACTTGTCCAACTTCAATGCTTTATGGAGCGGAGACATGTGCTTTCTTGGACACGAAGTTTAATTTATCATTTATATTATGATCAAACCCCTTCAACAAGTTTTCGCCATGGAAATTCGCAAACATGCTGTCATTTAATGTTTTAATGTCATATTATACATCGATTCTCAAAGCTAATGGAGGGGAATCATACCCCCTTTCAATCCATGATACAATTCTAAAACCAAAAATCCAGAAGAAAACAAAGTAAGAACTAGATGATACATGAACAGAAGAATAAAAAGACAACGTTAGAAACCATGCATTGATTAACTGATTTAATTGAACAACGACGTACGTACAACATTATAGAGTGAGTCTGAGATCTAAACCATCTTCTTCTTTAGGTTTCTTGTCATCTAAGATCTTCTTGTCATTACAAGGACTAGGGAAGATGAGAGGAGGCCTTCTAAACTCAATATCCTCTGTGAAATCTTCCCATTCAAAAGATGGCACCCAACTTGACTGCGGTTCTTTATCATTTAACCTTCTTACCTTCTTCTTCTTTTGCTTCTCCTCCAACTCATCCTTCCTTCTATTACGTGCTTCCTGAAAACTTCTAATCAACGCGAAAAACTGCTCCATCTTCTGGTCTTCTTGCTCAATATCTAGTTCGCCCGTGTTGGAAGCACTCACCTCGCCTTTCTCATTTTCCATGTTAGATTACACAGTGTACCAGCGGTTGAAAAACAAAGCTAGGAAGAAAACGGGCTCCAAAAGAATTAACCTTTTCAATGGAGATACTGAAAACAAAGAAATATGCAAATTTTCTTGGTGGTGGTGGTGTTGGTAGAGTTGATGGTTTCTTATCTTGAAAATTCTTCGAAGTTAGGCAATTTATAGCGGGTGTTTTTTTGTCATCGTCAAGGACGAAAGGATGAAAATGCCCCCACCTTCGGTAGGTGGGCATCTAGTACATGAAGACTCTTGTGAACATAAGAGTAAAGGTGACGCAATAGGGGGTGCGTCAGCAAAGAAACGTCGGCGTTAAATGATTTTAGTCCTAGAGGCCAACAAAAGGCACCCATTTTCCCAGCTGATGGGTTAGCTGAGGTGATATGCATGACATCATTCATTATGGTGTGGCTTGCGTTTCTTGCTGGCTTGCCCACTGAGTACTATCATTGATTTTGACCACTCAAAACGCGTCCCCTTTCAGACAGTTTCCACGGAATGATGATACCGCGTAAGAGAAAGAAAGTTCTCCATTTGATGTGATTTGATTTTTTCTTTTTGAACATTTAATTTGAATTGATATATTGATCTCACATTTTGAATTGATATTTTGAAGTGTTATTAAAAAAAAAGAAGTTTAAAATAGATTTTTTTTTCAGTGCAAAATCCTTATATTTTTTTTAATTATTTCAATTTTGATTTAGAAGTATATTTTTCTAAAAAAAAATTTGAGCTAAAAAGAAAAAAGAAAAAATCTCATGAAAATAATAATAAAAAATCATCTATTCAAAAACTTTTGAGCTACTATAATCGATGTTTTTAGGTTAACGAGTATTAGTTATGGTTTTTTTTCTAAATATCCTTAAAAAAAGAATGAGTTTAGTTTAGTTTTTTTTTATTCAGTTAATTTTATTTTTTTTGTGTTTTTAGAGTTATTAGAGAAATTATAAAAGATTTTATGATTTTTTTATTTGTTTTTAGGTGAAAATAAATTGAAAAAAAAACAGCCAAAAAATCATCTTTTCTAATTTTCCAATCACTGATAATTAAAATTCAAGTCTCATCATACATATATCTCCTGTTTCCTTTTTTTTTATAAAAAAAAACAATAGAAGTTTTGCTTAAAAGAAGATGGACATAAATGATCAATAATTGTTCGTGTATGCAAGTGGTTAAAGTGTTGGACTCTAAGTTAGTAATAGTATGCAAGATTCCATGAACTAAACATAATAATTTTTTATTTATGAAGTTGTTTGGTATATCTTTATATAAAAATAATTTTGTCTTATCCAACATTATTTTAATAGAGATATTTTTATCTCACTAAAAAAATAAGAAAAGCTTGTCCAATTATCTACTCAAAGGTTAACTCGGGTGAATCCTAGTCAATATAAAAATAAAATTAATTATTATTATAATTTTAAAAAACATGATTTGAGAATGGACTTAGGGAAAGACTTAGATCACGAGTCGGGTTGACCATTAACCTAAATCAACGTAAGAATAAAAATGATTATTATCATAATTTTAAAACGCAATTCAAGAGTCGACCCAGGACCAGGCCTAAGTTACATGTCGGGTTGACCTTTGACCCGTATCAATATAAGGATAAAATTGATTATTATCATAGTTCTAAAACTCAACTTAGTGGTCGACTCGAGACTAAGCCCATGTCAAGGGTTAGGTTGACCATTGACCCTAGTCAATATAAGAATACAAATGATTATTAACATAATTTTAAAACCTAACTAGGGGGTCGACCCAGAGCAATGCTTAGGTTACGAGTATGGACGATCAACCGGGTTAACCTGAAAAAATATAAAAATAAAAATGATTGTTATTATAGTTTTAAAAACCTGATTTTGGAGTTGACGCGGGGCAAGTCTTGGTTACGAGTCGAGAGGGTCAACTCAAGTTTATCAAGGTTAATGTAAAGATAAAAGTGATTATTATGATATTTCTATAAACAAACTTGGGGGCTGACCCAAGGCAAGGCTTGGGTCACATGTCAAGAGGGTCAATCAGGATTGATTTAGGTCAATATATAGATAAAAGTGGTTATTGTCATAGTTTTAAAACCTGATTTAAGAGTTGACCCGAGACAAGACCTAAGTTACAGGTCTAGAAGATCAACTTGAGTTGACCCAAATTAAAAAAAAATCAAAGCAACCTTATTTAAAAAAAAATTCAATGGATTTGTTAACATGTTTTTATCTCGGGATGATCGGGTCACAGGTCGACCCGAGTATTTGACCGGGTCAGCTCAGATCAATTCTTTCTCTATTATTTTTAAACTCATATCAGTCCAGGTGCAAGCCCCAGGTTGGCGAATACCATTTTGTGTCTACTAAAAATAAAATAAGATAAATTATTCCCTCCAATTCAAAATATACCAAACACAAGACGATTATTTCTCTAGTCTAATCCTATCTAATCCATTTTAATCATGTTCAGTTCAATCCAATCAAATATTATTTGAAATATCAAACATTTTTCTTATTGTAGAGTTTGAGGATGTGTTCACATTTTTTTAAAATTTTTTCCACATGTTTCATTTGTTAACTGTTTTTCTTAATATTACCATACAATATGGTAATAAAAGTGGCACAATTTTTAATTACACCCATTCTTTTTTTAGGAAACATTTGTGGTTCTTTTTTTTTCTTCAAGGTTCATTAGTTTTTTTTTCCACATGGCCCATTTTTTACATTTTCTTTAAAGTTTTTAAGAATGTTTAGGTATGTTATATTATCATATAACTTGATAATAAAAGAGAATTTATAATTACTAAAACATATTCAAGTGTACATGCCTGGACTATATAGTTTTTAAAGGGTGACACACTAGCAAATTTTAAAAAATAAGTCAAAAAAATTTAATATTAAAAAATAAAATTAAAAAAAATTCACTCTAGGCATGTTTAATTAGTTTTTAATTACGGTTGATAATTATTTTTTGTTTTTTTAGGTTAATCACAATCTCCAAAAAATATCCTAAAAATTAGTTGGTTCTTGATTTTGTGTATCTATTTTTGTTGTTGTATAATTATATAAAAAATAATTTTTTAAAAATAAAGTTATGAGAGGTTAGATTGGAGATTTTTTTTTATATAGTAAAATTACTAATTTAATTCTAAAATAAATAATCTAATGTGGGACATTTTTATATTTTCAAGTGTTCTAGAATATTGTAATTATTTTAGGCCCCGTTTGTTTGCTGGAAAGTAGTTTCTTTTTAAAAAGTGAATTTCGAGAAAGTGAATTTCGAGAAAGTGAATTATTTTCTGATGTTTGGTAGTATAATGAAAAATAAGTTGGAAAACACTTTCCAGTATTTGGTTATGATATGGAAAATGTGCTGGAAAATAATTTATTAATATTTTATTTTTCTCAAGTTTATTAAAATAATGAGGAATAATCTTACAAATTAAAGTTGAATGAGAATGAAATTAAAAAAAATATAATTTCATAAATTATCTCAAATAAAATAAATAATAATCAAAATAATAGAGATCAAATCTAAAAAATAAAAAAAAATGAAAGATGAAGAAATTAAAATAATAATAATTAACATTTCATAAATTATTTTAAATAAAATAAGTAACAATTAAAAGAATGAGGACCAAATTTGATACATAAAAAATTTCAATAAAAAAATGATAAGCATAGTTAATATAAAAATTAAATTTTAAAAGATGAAATTGAAAAATAAATATTCAAAACAAAATATATATATATCAATCAAAAGTTTGAGGACCAAATTTGATATAATCAGCAAATAATATGATATTTTTAAATTTTTCACAACTTCCGGAAAGTGTTTTCCGTCTAAATTTTCTAGGAAAACACTTTCTTGAAAACCAAGCTAAATTTTCCTTTGACTGAAAAGTGTTTTTAATTGATTAATTTTTTTAATAATAAATAAACATAAAAAAATTTTAAAAATAATTTTTTTAAAAATAAATTCTAAAAAACAAATATATCCTTAATGCTTACAAAGACAAATGTTAGCAACTCACGGATATTTTCCTACTGTTCAAACAAAATTAAACTGAATTGTGGCGTAATGCGAGCCCTAGCTAGTATATTCTGATTTAAATCTAATGACTAAAATCACGTTAGATCACCTAAAAGGACACCAATAATTAGATATTTTTTATTTCAAAATTTTGAGAGCCGCTCGCTATTTTTAACATACGTGGCTCACTTCAATCATAATTAATAATAGTTTTTAGTATTATTAAATTTATTTTGTCAAAACCCTTTTAATATTACCAAAATATCATAATTGACGCTACAAGAATGTCTCGGAGATCTTATTTATTCATTCTTTCCTTCCCTTTTTTCTTTCCTCTTTTTGTCCTTGGAATTTATACCTCCTTATTTTGACCACTTGATTAAAATACCCCATTTTTCAATTGTGATATTCTTACCAAACTATATTATTTTTCAAAAAAAATTTGTATGTGCTAGTTTATCCCTTTTTTTTTAATGCACTGATTTTAAAAAAATCATAATTATTAACAAAACTCTAAAACGTATAGGTTTTCTATTATACATGAATGCACTGTGAACTAAGAGACAATTCACTGTGGACTTATTGTGCACGCATGCACTGTGGACCAAGAGACAATTAATTGTGAACTTGCACAGTTGCTTCGCTATATATTGAGAAAACACTGTAGAAACCATTCCCGTGTTTTTAGTCAACAATTGCAATTGGGGGCGTGGCCTTCTCTGCCACAAGCCGCTGGATCTGGCTTTGGTAGCCGGATCCAGCGTTATTGGGTCTGGTTGACAATCCAAACCCAGAACACCAAAATGTGTCAATTCTAAGCTAGACCAAATACACACTATATCGTCTGTGGGGGGGGGGCGTTGTCTTCCTTGTTGTTTGTAAGTCAGACAGGGGTGTTGGGTCGTTGCAATAGCCAGGACCTAATGGCGTTGGGTCCTGCTGGCACCATTAGAGTTGGGTCTTGCCCTAGTGGGACCCAAAACTATAAATGGATCATTGTAGGAGGATCCAGTAGCTTTGAATCCTGCTGGACCATTAGAGTTAGGTCCTTCCCAGTAGGACCCAAGATTGTAATGTTTTTTCTTTTCCTTTTCATACGTGTGCTGGACCCAAAATCACATTGGATCCTGCCGGTGCAGGACCTAATTGGGTGTTGGGTCATGCACAGTGCAGAACCCAGAGGGATTTTGGGTCTTGCACTCGGCATTAATAAGATAAATTCCGTGTGTAAGGATTATATTAGTTGGTCGCGGGGTAATTGAATCTGAGTTTGTAATTTGAAAGAGTACTCAGAATTTAGTTAAATCTTCACAATTCTTCTTCTTTCTTTTTAGAACTTATCATTATTTTTATTTCGATTTTCAATGTTAAGAGAAGTAGATTAGTCTCCATACAAATAAAAAAGATAAATTGTATAGAATGATAAATTGTATAGAACTTCCTTCAATTATTGAGAGTCAGGTGTATTTATAAAAATATATTTATTAAATAGAAAAACGAGTTTGACTAATAATAATAAAAAGACTAAATTACCCAAATAATTATTCTATATTAAAAGTAAGTTGTTGAACAAAACTCTAAAGTGAAAATCCAATATTAGTGTTAGTTACATATTGTAGTGAATTTTTTTTTTGAAAAAAATATTAAATTTGTTATTGAAATTCAAGATATTCTTATTTGTATTATCAATATTGTTATTTTTATGATAATTAATGTTATTGAAATTAAAAATATTATTATTTGTATTATAAATATTATCATTATTATAATTATCTTGGGTCTGGCGACAGGACCCAAGGCTAAGGGATCCTACTTCAGGACCCAATGCTCTTGGGTCCCGCGTCCGGACTCAATGTCCTCGAGCGGCGTCATAACCCAATGCTCTTTGGTCCGCAGCAGGATCCAAGGCTAATAGGTCTTGCATCAGGACCCAAGAGAATTGGGTTTCACGTCAGTACCCATTTCTCTTGGGTTTGGCGGCAGGACCCAATGCTAATGGGTCTTTCATCAGGACCCAAGAGAATTGGGTCCGGCGGCAGGACCTAAGGCTGATGGGCTTCTGCCTCAGTGTTGGGCACACCCCTGTTCACACTTGACACTTGGGATGCTTGCCTGCGGGCTGAGAACACCCCAGCGCACACGTGGTGCTTGGGCTGCCTGCCTATACGCTAGGCACACCCAAGTGTACACATGATGCTTGGGCTGCATCCGAATGCAAGCCCGTCTTCCAAATCAAAAGAGAAATGGGCTCGTTGGGAAGAAAGATAAAATGTCTATCCATTGAAAATTATGATCCAGAGTTGCTTTTCTATTCTAACTCCTGAAGCTAGAATCCAAGCCATCAACCCAATTTACGAACCAAGTGTGCTTCCTCAGGTAGAGACCACCATAGGCCCAAATTTAACTCATCCCAAGCTCAATTCATCACTTACCTAATGAGAATGTAAATATTGTCAATTTTGTTTACCTAATGAGAATGTAAATATTGTCAATTTTTTTTGTTGTTGTAAAATTAGCAAAGTAAACCTTAAAAGTTGATAAATTATTATAGATTAAAAAAGATATGATGAAATGGCACAGTTTGATTATATTGCACTTTAGAAGCGTGGCATGGTCAAACTCTAATCTTCTACCTAAATCGGTTGACTAGTTGGATCCAATTATATGAACCGGTCGACCGGTTCACACAAAAAAACATAATTTTATGAAGTTTTTCTTCCAATATATATTTTATAAGTCAAAATATACCTCTTTGTCAAACTTATTGAATAAATAATAAACTTCAATTTA